>Ga0187855_10001371_pt1 | contig 19370 bp, 20 predicted proteins | sample June2016WEW_8_10_2_FD_132969 | JGI IMG/M metagenome (GOLD analysis project Ga0187855, IMG submission 132969) | Peatland microbial communities from SPRUCE experiment site at the Marcell Experimental Forest, Minnesota, USA - June2016WEW_8_10 | ecosystem: Environmental > Terrestrial > Soil >...
CGAAAGCTAGCGAAGCTGATACCGATGCCAAGCCCTCACCCAGCCTGAGACCCGCAGTCGGCGCCCTTTGAATGGCCACGCCGATTCATCTCGAATTACTGACCGCCTTCTTCAACAAAATCGGTCACAAGCGGACATCACGCGATTAAATCGCGATGTCTGCTCCTCCCCTTGAAGGCGGACATGTCTGCGGGTCTATGATTCCACCCCCCTAAGCGACGCTCATCCCTCCCGCGCCCGCAGCTGCGGCCATTGGCCGGCTTCGATCTTTCCGGCGGCGATGACCGCTTGCAAGCGGCTCTCGACGCCGAGCTTCTGCAGGATCGCGGAGACGTGCGCCTTCACGGTCGCCTCCGACACGCCGAGCTCGTAGGCGATCTGCTTGTTGAGCAGTCCCGCCGACAGCATCATCAGCACCCGGACCTGCTGCGGCGTCAGCGTCGACAGCCGCGCGATCATGGCGGTGACTTCGCCGTCGGATTGCCGCGTGAGGTCGACGTCGGGCGGCGTCCATACCTCGCCTTGCAGCACGCGCGCGATCGCCTGGCGCAGCGCCTCGATGCCGAGCGTTTTCGGAATGAATCCGGAGGCGCCGAAATCGATGCAGCGGCGGATCACGGCGGGATCGTCGCTGGCCGAGACCACGACGATCGGCAGGCTCGGATATTGGGCGCGCAGATACATCAGGCTGGAAAAGCCGCGCACCCCGGGCATGCGCAGATCGAGCAGGATCAGGTCGATATCGCTGCCGCCGCGTTCCAGAAGCTCGCTGACCTCTTCGAACGTGCCGGCTTCGGCGACCTCGGCGCGGTCGAACACGCCGGTGACCGCTTCGCGCAATGCGCCGCGGAACAGCGGATGATCGTCGGCGATCACAAGACGATAGGACTGAGGCTCGCTCAACAGGACGACCCAGGTCGATAGCGCGCGGGCAAACGCGGGTGAAACGCAGCCTCGCAGCTCATGTTACTGCCGATCGTCGGGCGCGGTCTACTGGCGCGCGTATCAAGCGAGGCGCAAATCCGCGCGCCCGCTCCTTTTCGCCATCGACCCTCGGGTTGCTTCATGACGCGCGCATTCATTCCTATACTCGAGGACAACGGCGGGGTGCTGTCGTCAATGTACTTACGCTGATCGCTCTCGGCAGCATGCCAACACGCATAGGTTTTTTTGACGCCAGCAGGCCGCTTCCAGCCTCGATCAAGTCCGGCGCAACCCTTTTTGGGGCTCGTACTCTACTCCTGCGCGCGCAAATGTTCGACCAACTGCCGCGCATAGAGCGGCAGTTCTTTCATGTCGCGGATACAGATCGTCAGTTCGCGCACCGCCCAGGAATCGGTGAGCGGCACGGCCGCGATCGCCATGGTCTTGGCGACGCGGCGCGCGGTGGTCTCCGGCACGATGCCGATGCCGACATTGCATTCGACCAACCGGCACACGGCATCGAAGCTGCGCAGCTGCACGCGCAAGCGCAGCGGTCGGCCGATGCGCACCGCCTTGCCGGCGAGGAAGCGCTGCAGGGCGCTGGCGCGATCCAGCCCGACGAAGTCGTGGTCGAGAACCTCTTCAAATCCGATCTTATCGCGCTGCCCCAAAGGATTGGAGCGCGCAACAACCAGCACGAAGCGGTCGCGGCGGAAGGGATAGGTTTCGAGCGCGCCGGCATCGACGGTTCCGGCAACGATGCCGAGGTCAGCGACCCCCTCGGCGATCAGCCCGACAATCTCGTCACTCAAGCGCTCCTCCAGATCGACGCTGACGTTCGGGTGCGCGGCGAGAAACGAGCTGAGCGCTTCCGGCAAAAACTCGGTCAGCGCGTTGGTGTTCGACAGCACCCGGATCTGCCCGGCGAGGCCGCCGCCATAAGCGCCGAGATCCTCATGCAGACGCTCGGCCTGGCGCAATATTGCGCGGGCATGTTGCAGCAAGGTGCGGCCGGCTTGCGTCGGGGTGACACCCTGGCGGCCACGCCTGAGCAGCACGACGCCGAGCGCTTCTTCCATGTTGCGGATGCGCGTCGAAGCGGCGGCGAGCGCGAGGTGGGCCCGCGCGGCGCCGTGGGTGATGCTGCCGGCCTCGATCACGTGGCGAAAGAGGCTGAGATCGGCGAGATCGAATGGCATGGGAAGATCTTGCCTTCGGATTTCACGAAGTCAGGCTTTAAATAATGCCAATTGTGCCCAGTTATTTCAATGATATCTTTCGTTTTTCGCGAACAGTCGTGGCGTATCGACGTCCCGCTCGCGTTGTTGCTCGATTGCGGCGCGCGCCCGGATTGGATAGGACACGGTTAAGCTCGGCACCGCTGTCGAGCCAAATTCGGATGAGCACAATGGCCGAAACCAAGGCCCCCGCCGCACGACCGCTCTCGCCGCACCTTCAAGTCTACCGGCTCACGCTGACGATGGTGATGTCCGGCCTCCATCGCATCAGCGGACTTGGCCTCTATTTTGGCGCTCTACTACTGGCCTGGTGGCTGATGGCCGCCGCTTCCGGGCCCGCCGGCTACGCCAGATTCGAATGGTTTGCCGGCTCGCTCATCGGCCGATTGGTGTTGTTCGGCTACACCTGGGCGCTGATCCATCACACGCTCGGCGGCGTCCGCCATCTGATCTGGGATACCGGTCGCGGCTTTGGCGCGCAGCAGCGCGAATGGCTTGCGGCCGCCACCATCATTGGTTCGATCGTCCTGACGGTGATCGTTTGGGTGATCGGCTACCTCGCCATGGGAGGCTCGCGATGAGCGACCTCGCACCGAAGCATTTCCGCACTCCGCTCGCGCGGGTCCGCGGCCGCGGCGCGGCGAAATCGGGGACCCAGGATTTCTGGGTGCAGCGCGTGACCTCGGTCGCCGGCATCCCGCTGACCGTCGCTGTGTTCGTCATCGTCATCATGCTGCTCGGACGCAATCAGGCCGCCGTGGCGCAAATCCTCGGCGCGCCGCTGGTCGCCATGATCATGCTCCTGTTCATCGTCTGCACCATCACCCACATGAAGATCGGCATGCAGGAGATACTCGTGGATTATGTCCCCGATGAATCCTTGAAGCTGACGCTGTTGCTGGCCAACGCGTTCTTCTGCTGGATCGTCGGCCTGATCTGCGCCTACGCTATTCTCAAATTGTCGTTCGGAGTGTAAGCATGGCAGAGAGCGGATCGAACGGCGGCAGCACGGCGCCGGCCATCAACGGCCGCGCCTATCCGATCGAAGATCACGCCTACGACGTCGTCGTCATCGGCGCCGGCGGTTCCGGGCTGCGCGCCGTCGTCGGCTGCAGCGAAGCGGGCTTGCGCACCGCCTGCATCACCAAAGTGTTCCCGACGCGCTCGCATACGGTGGCCGCGCAGGGCGGCATTGCTGCGGCGCTCGGCAACATGGGCGAGGATGACTGGCGCTGGCACATGTACGATACCGTCAAGGGCTCCGACTGGCTCGGCGACCAGGACGCGATCGAATATATGTGCCGCAACGCGCCGGAAGCGGTCTATGAACTGGAGCATTGGGGCCTGCCGTTCTCACGCCGCGAAGACGGCAAGATTTATCAACGCCCGTTCGGCGGCATGACCACCCATTTCGGCAAGGGCACCGCGCAACGCACTTGCGCCGCCGCCGACCGCACCGGCCACGCCATGCTGCACACGATGTACGGCCAGGCAGTGCGCCATTCGGCCGAGTTCTTCGTCGAATATTTCGCCATCGACCTCATCGTGGACGAGGAAGGCCGCTGCCGCGGCGTCGTCGCGATCAATCTCGACAACGGCTCGATCCATCGCTTCAGCGCGCAGATGACCGTGCTCGCCACGGGCGGCTACGGACGCACCTATTTCTCCTGTACCGGTGCGCACACGCAAACCGGCGACGGCAACGCCATGGTGCTGCGCGCTGGCTTGCCGCTCCAGGACATGGAATTCGTGCAGTTCCATCCGACCGGGGTCTACGGCGCCGGCGTGCTGATCACCGAAGGCGCCCGCGGCGAAGGGGCCTATCTGGTCAATTCGGAAGGCGAGCGCTTCATGGAGCGCTATGCGCCGTCAGCCAAGGACCTCGCCTCGCGCGACGTCGTCTCCCGGGCGATGACCATCGAAATCCGCGAAGGCCGCGGCGTCGGGCCGAAGAAAGATCATATCTTCCTGCACCTCGACCATCTCGATCCAAAAATCCTCGCCGAGCGGCTGCCGGGCATCACCGAGTCGGCGCACATCTTCGCCGGCGTCGACCTGACGCGCGAGCCGGTGCCGATCGTGCCGACCGCGCATTACAACATGGGCGGCATCGCTACGAACTATCACGGCGAGGCCTTGATCAAGAAAAACGGCAATCCCGATCATGTCGTGCCCGGCATGATGGCGCTCGGCGAGGCAGCCTGCGTCTCGGTCCACGGCGCCAATCGGTTGGGCTCGAATTCGCTGATCGATCTCGTCGTCTTCGGCCGCGCGGCGGCGCTGCGCTGCGCCGAAATTCTCACGCCGAACGACAAGCAGCCCGAGCTGCCGCAGGATTCCGCCGAGCGTGCGCTGTCGCGGCTCGACAAATTCCGCCACGCCTCCGGCGCCACGCCGACGGCACAGCTGCGCGCCAGAATGCAGCACGTGATGCAGAGTAACTGCGCGGTGTTTCGCACCGGAGAGATACTGCAGCAAGGCTCCAAGCTGATCCACGAGGTCTTTGACGGCATCGCCGACGTCCGCGTCAGCGACCGCTCGCTGATCTGGAACTCGGACCTCGTGGAGACGCTGGAATTTGCCAATCTGATCGAGCAGGCCGTCGTGACGATGGACTCCGCTGCCAATCGCACGGAAAGTCGCGGCGCCCACGCCCGCGAGGATTATCCCGAGCGCGACGACAAGAACTGGATGAAACACACGCAGGTGTGGCTCGATACCAATACCGGCAAGGTCACCATCGATTACCGGCCGGTGCACACCTACACGCTGACCAATGACGTCGCCTATGTCGAGCCCAAGGCCCGGGTGTATTGAGGTTTTCTGATGGTCCAGTTTACGCTGCCGAAAAATTCGAAGATCACCGAAGGCAAGACCTGGCCGCATCCGGCGAAGGCGCACGCCGAGCGGGAGTACCGCATCTATCGCTGGGACCCCGATGACGGGCGCAACCCGCGCATCGACACCTATTACGTCGACACCGACGATTGCGGGCCGATGGTGCTTGACGGGCTGAACTGGATCAAGAACAACGTCGACCCGACGCTGACCTACCGCCGTTCCTGTCGCGAAGGCATCTGCGGTTCCTGCTCGATGAACATCGACGGTACCAATACGCTCGCCTGCACCAAGGCGATGAGCGAAATCAGCGGCGCGGTGCGCGTCTATCCGTTGCCGCACATGCCGGTGGTGAAGGACCTGGTGCCCGACCTCACCAACTTTTATGCCCAGCACGCCTCGATCGAGCCGTGGCTGCACACCGTCTCGCCGACGCCGGAGAAGGAGTGGAAGCAGAGCCACGAGGACCGGCAGAAACTCGACGGGCTCTACGAGTGTATCCTGTGCGCGTGCTGCTCGACGTCCTGCCCGAGCTATTGGTGGAATTCCGAACGCTATCTCGGCCCGGCCGCGCTGTTGCAGGCGCAGCGCTGGATCGTGGACTCGCGCGACGAGGCGACCGGCGAGCGGCTCGACAATCTGGAAGACCCGTTCCGCCTCTATCGCTGCCACACCATCCTGAATTGCTCCAAGGCCTGCCCCAAGCATCTCAACCCGGCGAAGGTCATCGCCGATCTCAAGCGGACGCTGGTCGAGCGGCAGGTGTGAGGCTTCACCTCTCCCCGCCCCGCGCGCGGGGAGAGGGAGACGCGCCTCTCACAATTTCAGCTTGCGTTTCCGCTGTCCCAGCGTACGCAGCCGCAGCGCGTTCAGCCGAATAAATCCTTCGGCGTCGCGTTGATCGTAGGCCACCTTGCCGTCCTCGAACGTCACCAGATCCTGATCGTAGAGCGAATATTTGCTCTCGCGCCCGACCACGCCGACGTTGCCCTTGTAGAGCTTGAGCCGCACCCGGCCCGATACGAATTCCTGGCTCTTGTCGATGGCCGCCTGCAGCATCTCGCGCTCCGGCGAGAACCAGAAGCCGTAGTAAATCAGCTCGGCATATTTCGGCATCAGCTCGTCCTTGAGATGGGCGGCGCCGCGGTCGAGCGTGATCTGCTCGATGCCGCGATGCGCCTCAAGGAGAATGGTGCCGCCCGGCGTCTCGTACATGCCGCGCGATTTCATGCCGACGAAGCGGTTCTCGACCAGATCGAGACGGCCGATACCGTGCCGGCGGCCGAGCGTGTTGAGCTGCGCGAGCAGTCGCGCCGGCGACAGGCTTTTACCGTCGACCGCGACCGCATCGCCGCGCTCGAAATCGACCGTCACGTAGGCCGGCTCATTGGGCGCCTGCTCGGGATCGACGGTGCGCGAATAGACGTAATCCGGCACCTCTTCGCCGGGATTTTCCAGCACCTTGCCCTCCGAGGAGGTGTGCAGCAGGTTGGCGTCGGTCGAAAACGGCGCCTCGCCGCGTTTGTCCTTGGCGATCGGAATCTGGTTCTGCTCGGCAAAGGCGATCAGCGCCTCGCGCGAGCGAAAGCTCCATTCGCGCCACGGCGCGATGACCTTGACGTCGGGTTTCAGCGCATAATAGGCGAGCTCGAAGCGCACCTGATCGTTGCCCTTGCCGGTCGCGCCATGGGCGACGGCGTCGGCGCCGACTTGCTCCGCGATCTCGATCTGCTTTTTGGCGATGAGCGGCCGCGCGATCGAGGTGCCGAGCAGATATTGGCCCTCGTAGAGCGCATTGGCGCGGAACATCGGAAAGACGTAGTCGCGCACGAACTCCTCGCGCAAATCCTCGATGAAGATGTTCTGCGGCTTGATGCCGAGCGCCAGCGCCTTCGCTCGCGCCGGCTCGAGCTCCTCGCCCTGCCCGAGGTCGGCGGTAAAAGTGACGACCTCGCAGCCGTAGGTGGTTTGCAGCCACTTCAGGATGATCGACGTGTCGAGCCCGCCGGAATAGGCCAGCACGACTTTTTTGACGTCGCGTTTGTTTCCGTCATCCTTGGCCATGGGAAAATCCTGCGTGCAGAGACAAGGTCGCCCCGAAATCCGCGCGGACTATAGGCATGCGCGGCGGCGAAGCAAGCTGGCCGGGCCGGCGGTGCGTTGGCGTCGTCGGGGCCTCAGGCGCGCGGGCTCTTGCGCGCCGCAATCCGCCGCACCAGCGCAGCCAGCGCGTCGCGGACCGCGCCTCCCGCCCATTCGAGCGGCTGCTCGATGGCCTCGTCGGTCAGCCGCGTCGGCCGCCAGCGATAGATCAGGCCGTGAACGACCCACGCCAGCAGGAACATGAACACGCCGGCGAACATGACGTCAGTGAAAAAATGACCGCCAGCGGCGATGCGCAGGCCGCCGACAAACGCTCCGAAGGTGAGCGCCGCGCCGTAGGTCAGCAACCGCCATTGCGGCGGCGCCAGCGCGGCGGGCGCCAGCGTCCAGAACGCGCCCGAGGGCTCGCCGGCGATGAACGAACAATTTTCCGTGCACGGGCCGCGGGGATCCCACCAGGGCGTGAAGCGATCGGTGCCGCCGAACTGCGTGACATCGACCGGACGCATGCGGCCCCAATGCTCCTTGAATATCTTGTTGGCAAGAACGCCGGGGCCGAGCGCCAGCGTCGCGATCAGGAGCAGGGCGGCGCGGCCGCCGATCAGCATGCGCCGTCGCGGCAGCGTCAGTTTGCCGACGATCGCGACGAAAGCCGGTGCGACGAGAAGCGTGATCAGCGCACTCGCTACGTCGCGCGAATACAGCGTCCAAGCCTGGCCGCCCATTTCGAAGGTGCGCTTGTTGGCATCGAAGAACAGCGCCGAAACGTCGAGATCGAATTGCGGATAGACGCCGAATACGACGCCGACCAGTGCAGCAACGGCGAGCGCGATGGCGAGTCCGGTTCGATTCATGCGATCACTTCCAGGAGCCGGCCCGGCGGCCGGCCCACAGCCAATAGATGAAGCCGCCGGCGATGCCGGCAGCGGCGATCACCTCGCGCTCGCGCACCGGGCTGCTGCCGGGCTCCCCGACATAGCCGGCGAAATCGAGACCGTAACTCAGCAACAGCGCCAGTACACCGCCAAGCACCGCATAAACCAGGCCCGACCGCCAGGAGAATCCTTCCGCCAGCACGATCACGAGCAGCGCCGGCGGCGTAGCGATGGCGGCGATAAAAGCGGCGCCGACGCCGACGACCGACCACAACACCGCCGATGCCAGGCCAAACGAAGATAGATCATCCCATTCCGGCTTCAGCGTACCGATGGTGAGCACGATCGAGGCGGCAACGCATGCCGAGAAATAGCCGGCGATCACTACTAAAATACGGAAGATAATCGCCATGAAAGGGCGTCAATCCGTCATCGCCATCGCCCGCAGCGCCAGGCGCTCGCGGGCGGAGAGCTTTTCCGTCGCGCTCTTGAGCTGACCGCAGGCGGCGAGAATGTCGCGGCCGCGCGGCGTGCGCACCGGGGAGGCGTAGCCCGCATTGAAGACGACTTCGGAGAATTTCTCGATCTGCTCCCAGTCGGAGCATTCGTACTTGCTGCCCGGCCAGGGATTGAACGGAATGAGGTTGATCTTGGCGGGGATGCCCTTGAGCAGACGCAGGAGCGCCCGCGCGTCGGCGAGCGAATCGTTGACGCCCTTGAGCATGACATACTCAAAGGTGAAGCGCCGGGCGTTGGAGAGTCCCGGATAGTTGCGGCAGGCCTCCATGAGCTCGCGCAGCGGATATTTGCGGTTCAGCGGCACCAGCTCGTTGCGCAGCTCGTCGGTGACGGCGTGCAGCGAGACCGCAAGCATGACGCCGATCTCGGTCCCGGCGCGGGCAATATTGGGCACCACGCCCGATGTCGACAGCGTGATCCGCCGCTTGGAAATGCTCAAGCCCTCGCCGTCGGCGACGACGCCGAGGCCGTCGCGCACGGCCTCGAAATTGTAGAGCGGCTCGCCCATCCCCATCATGACGACGTTGGAGACGAGGCGCTTCTCGGGCTCTGCACCGGCGGGCGCCGCCGCCCGCTGCCAATCGCCGAGCCGGTCGCGCGCCAGCACCACCTGCCCGACGATCTCGCCCGGCGTGAGATTGCGGACTAGGCGCTGCGTACCGGTGTGGCAGAACGAGCAATTGAGCGTGCAGCCGACCTGGCTCGAAATGCACAGGGTGCCGCGATCGCTTTCCGGAATGTAGACGCATTCGACCTCATGCGGCCGGCCAGGGACCTCGCCGGGAAGCCGGATCAGCCACTTGCGCGTGCCGTCGACCGAGACGTGCTCGGCGGCGATTTCCGGACGCGCCAGGGTGAAGTGCCGCGCCAGTTCCGCGCGGAGCTCCTTCGACAGCGTCGTCATCTCGTCGAAGTCTTGGACGCCGCGCACGTAAAGCCAGTGCCAGACTTGTTGCACCCGCATGCGGCGCTGCCGCTCCGGCACGCCGGCGGCGCCGAGCGCCTCGGCGAGCGCGTCGCGCGGCAGCCCGACCAGCGAAGGCTTTGCCGGCGCGACGTAGCGCTCAAGCGGCCGCTTTTCGATCTGAGCGGCCGCTGCGATGTCACCCGGCTGGGTCGCGGCATGCGGAGCAGTCATAGCCAATCCGATGAAAAAGGGCGCTAGCGCGCCTCGGCATAGATGGGGCGAAACGTCCCTTCCCGATAGTGCCCGACCTAAGGCACGGCGCGGACAGCGGCCCGAAGCGTTCTGTGCAGCCCCGTCTACTTGCAATCCTGGTCGGTGCGGTCGAGGGCTTGGGAGAGACCACGGAGCAAGAAAGTGTCTGTCGTTCGCGTTCCCTTCGCGGATGCGCCCTTCACCACCGCGCTTTGCCCCGCCCGCATGGCCTCAACCATATGGGCCTCATCCGCTGCGTTCTTGATCCAGGCGCCGTCCTGCTGGGTGTAGAGCGCAAACGAGGTCGAGCCGATATCCACGGTCGCCTCGGAATTCGGCTTGAACGGATACCCGATGATGATCGAGACCTCGTTGCTCACCTTGTCGGCCGGCCGCGAGGAAATGAACATATAGGCCGGATTGCGCGGCCGATTGGGCGGATTGGTCTCCGAGGACGAAGGCTTCGCAATGGCAAAGCAGATCTTTTTCCCGCCCGGGGAAGCCGTATAGGCGCCCCAATCGCCATATTGGCCGAGCAGGGTCGGCTTCACGCCACCTGCCACGGCCGCAGCCGGTGCCGTTGCCGGCGCCGCAGCTGGAGCAGTCGCGGGTGCGGGTGCGGCAGGTTTATGCTTGGGCGGCTTCTTTGGTGCCGGGACTGCGGGCGTGGGCGATGTTGCGGGGGCCGGAGCCTCCGATTGCTGGGCGAGCGCGGGAACGGCAATTGCCGCCGTAATGAGCAGCGAAAAGGCAACTTGCCATGGTCGATGGATATGCATCGGGCCTCACGAAAACGGCGCTGATTGAATCCAAGCCCTTCATGTTTAACCCATTTTGGCCGAGGAGGGAACGGAATCGACAAGGCGAAGACGCAACTGGTGCCCCTTGCGGCGGCAACAAGCGCCCTGCCGGCCGGCGCAGCCAGCTGTCGCTTGGGAGCGTGAATCACCGCGGCAGTTCGCAGAGGCCCCAGCTACTTCCAAGGTCCCCGTGTTTTGTGATTACTGATCGCGGGCGCGCGCTTGGCGGCTTCCCGGAGGACAGTGACATCCATGAAAGCGATACTCTGCACGCATTTTTGTACGCCTGACGAACTCGAACTCGCAGACATCCCGCAGCCCACCGCCGGGCCCGGCGAGGCCGTGGTGCGGGTCAAGGGCGCAGCGCTCAACTTCTTCGACTTGTTGATCATCGCAGGCAAATACCAGAACAAGCCGCCCTTTCCGTTCTCGCCGGCGTCGGAATTCGCCGGAATCGTGGAGAGCGTCGGCGCCGGGGTGACGGACGTTGTCCCCGGCGACCGCGTGATCGGTGCCGGTTCGGGTGCGGCCCGCGAATATGTTGCTGTCCCCGCAAGGGTCCTGGTGAAGATCCCCGATAATCTCGATTTCGAGCGGGCGGCCGGCGTCACCGTGACCTATGGCACGACGCTCTACGCCCTGCGCAGACGCGCCGACCTCAAGCCAGGGGAGACGCTCGCCGTGCTCGGCGCCTCCGGCGGCACCGGACTTGCCGCGGTCGAGGTCGGCAAGATCATGGGCGCGCGCGTCATCGCCTGCGCCTCATCCGACGAAAAGCTCGCCTTCGCCCGATCCCACGGCGCCGACGAAACGGTGAATTACGCCAGCGAAGACTTGCGTGATGCGCTGAAGCGGCTAGGCGGCGAGCGCGGCATCGATGTGGTCTACGATCCGGTCGGCGGCCCCTATGCGGAGCCCGCCGTGCGCGCGCTCGGCTGGGGGGGCCGCTATCTTGTGATCGGCTTCGCCGCCGGAGAGATTCCCAAACTCCCGCTCAATCTCGTCCTGCTCAAGAGCAGCGACATTCGCGGCGTCCTTTGGGGGGCGTGGACGATGCGCGAGCCGCAGGCTCAGCGCGCCTTGATGAGCGATATCGTAAAGTGGTGCGCCGAAGGCAAGCTCAGCGCCCATGTGCACGCGGTCTATCCGCTGGCCGAGACCGCCGCGGCGCTCAAGGCCATCGCCGACCGCAAGGCCATGGGCAAGATCGTGCTGCGGCCCTGATCACACGTCACCGCGCATGCGCGCGAGCATGCGCCCCGCCGCCTCGCGGTGCTCGGGCGTGATGTGCGAGGCGACGAGCTTGATGGCGGCGGCGAGCACCGCGGCATCGTCCGCATAGCCGATCACCGGGAGATAATCGGGAACGACATCGGTCGGCAGCACGAAATAAGCGAGCGCGCCAATGAGGACGGCCTTTACCTTGAGCGGCGTTTGCCGATCGAACGCACAATAATGCGCGGCAATCAAATCTTCGGCGAACGGCAGCTGCGCCGCGAGGCGCCGCAGCTTGCGCCAAAATCCGCGCCGCACTTCATGCTCGTCGGCGGCGAAACGGCGCGCCAGCGCTTCGGCGTCAACCCAAGATGCGCCATCGTGCCCGAACGACATGTGCCCGGCTCCGCCCTCTGGACTCACATGGCCGCGACAGGATGGCTGCGAAAGGCGGCAGCGGCAAGGCGAAGCGCCTGCCTTGGCGGGTGCGCGCCGCTCTAGCTGGCGAACTTGTCCATGGCTTCGGCGAGCTTCACGTCCAGCTCGGTCAAACCACCGGCATCGTGGGTCGACAACGTGACCTCGACGGTCTTGTAGACGTTGGACCATTCGGGATGATGGTCGAGCTTCTCCGCCACCAGGGCGACGCGCGCCATGAAGCCGAACGCCTCGCTGAAATCAGCGAAGACAAACTTTTTGCTGATGGCATCGCGGCCCTTGACCTCGCTCCAGCCGTTGAGGCGGGCGAGCACGCGACTGCGCGGCTCGCCGGAAAGCTTTTGCGCCATGGGTAAACTCCGTCTGTGACAACGATCTCGGCGGAACGCCGCTCTCGTAAATAGGCGGCGCCATCACTACCTTTCAAGCGGTGCGGCTGCGCAGGAACCCCAAGAGGCTGCCAAGGGGTCGCCAGAAGTCGCCAAGAGGTCGTCATGTCCTGGTCCCTGAACATCGGATCGGTCGCCGGCACGGCGATCCGCATTCACGTGACTTTCCTGCTGTTCCTGGCTTGGATTTTCGGCGTGGAATACATCGCCGGCGGGTCGCAGGCGGCGTGGAGCAGCCTGCTGTTCATCGTTCTGTTGTTCCTGTGCGTGCTGCTGCACGAATTCGGTCACATCTTCACGGCGCGGGCCTTCGGGGTGCGGACACCCGACGTGATTCTGCTGCCGATCGGCGGCGTGTCGCGGCTCGAGCGCATCCCGGAAAAACCGAGCGAAGAATTTCTCATTGCCATCGCCGGACCTGCCGTCAACGTGGTCATCGCAGCGGTGCTGGTGCTGGTCGGCGGCGCCAACCTTTCGGCCGACCACCTCGCCGCGCTCGAGAGCGCCGATGTCAGCATGATCGACCGCCTCGCGGTGGTGAATCTGTTTCTCGCCGTGTTCAATTTGATCCCCGCCTTTCCGATGGACGGCGGCCGCGTGCTGCGCGCGCTGCTCGCGGCGCGGCTCGGTTACGTCCGCGCCACCGAAATCGCCGCCATGATCGGGCAATGGGTCGCCTTCGCGCTCGGCTTCCTCGGCCTGTTCGGCAATCCGATTTTGATCTTCATCGCCATCTTCGTCTATCTCGCCGCCGCCTCGGAAGCGCATCTGGTGGCGATCCGCGCCATGTCGCGCGGCATCCCGGTGACAGCCGCCATGCTGACGCAATTCGCAACGCTGACGCCGGACGAGCACGTCGACGCCGCTGTCGAGACGCTGTTGCGCACCAGTCAGGGCGAGTTCCCGGTGGTGGACGGCGCCGGCCGGCCGCTCGGCGTACTGGCGCGCAACGACCTCATTCGCGCTCTAAAGGAGCGCGGGCCGGACGCGCGCGTCGCCGACGCCGTGACCAACGGCATCCCGACCTTGAACAAAAGCCGCTGCCTCGACGAGGCATTCCGGCTGCTGCAGGAGAAATCGGTACCGGCCGTCGGAATCGTCGACATGTCAGGCCGATTGGTCGGGCTCGTGACCTCAGAAACCATCGGCGAAATGCTCATGCTGCATCAGGCGATGCCGACCGGCATGCGGTTCGGACCATGGGGATCGTCCGGACGCAGCGCGGCCTAGAATAGCACTAGTGTGGCGGTTCAGAAGTCCGCATCATTTTTGCCGCGAACTCGTCATGCGGACTTCTGAACCAAAGCCACGCTAGATCAATACGTTGCCGGTGTCCTTCGATTCCGAAGTTCGCAAACGAGGGTGCCGCATAATGATGCGAACTTCGGAATCGGGACACCAGGCTCGCGCTTAACGAATGTTCGCGCGTCTAAGCGCATAGATGAATTTGCGCGTCCTGAGCGCCTGCCACGCCCGCGACTTCGTCCTCTAAGAGCCGACCCCAACTTCCTCAGCTTCGCGCAGGCGGCGCGCCGCCGCTTCGGCAGCCGCCGACCGCCGCGACTGCGCGGAATAGAACGAAGCGTTCTGCTCGCCGCGCAAGGCTTCGCGCGAGAACCGGATCAAATGATGCCCGACGACGCCCATGCTCAGCGCGGCGTCGATCTGACCGCGGCGAAGCGCCGGCAAGACCGCCTTCCAGAACCAGCGGCGATAATCGGAAAAAACACCGATCCGCAAGGCGACGTTGAACGCCAGCACCAGCGCCAGGCGGAGATTATTCACGGTGAGCTTGCCGCGGACCGGTCCGACCAGCCGGTTGGCATAAGTCGCTCCGATCTGGTGGGTGAAGCGCTGGAACAGCCGCTCGGGCGCGTAGGCGTGCGCGATGCAGCGGCGCCACATTGCCACCACCTCGTCGTAGGGTCGCAAAAACCTCACGTTGCTTTCGAGGTCGGTGTCGTCGGCGACGATGCGGCCGGCGCGCTTGAGGCGGTCCCATAGCGGCGTCCTCGGCAGCGCCTGCAACAGATTGATGGTGAGAATCGGTATCTGCGACGCGTCGATGAAAGCCTTAAGCCTCGCCTCGGTCTCGGCGGTGTCGGTGTCGAGCCCGAGAATAATGCCGGAGGTGACTTCGAGCCCGTAGCTGTTGAGCGTGCGGATGGCGTCGAGCATCGGCAGCGCCGCGTTGTGCTCCTTGCGCATGTGCATGAGCGCATCGGCCTCCGCCGATTCGATGCCGACGAAAACCGTGTGGAATTCCGCTGCCCGCATCAGCGCGAGAATTTCCCTCTGCTTGGCGATATTGAGCGTGGCCTCGCAGGCAAAGCGCAGCGGATGGCCGCGCCGCTTCTGCCATTCGATGAGATGCGGCAGCATCTCGCGCGTCGCCTTGCGGTTGCCGATGAAATTATCGTCGACGAAATAGATCACGGAGGGGTGGCGCCCCTGCGCCAGCATGGCGTCGAGCTCGGCGGTCAGTTGCTGCGGCGTCTTCAGCCGCGGCTGCCGGCCGTACAGCGCCGGGATATCGCAGAACTCGCAGCGATAGGGGCAGCCGCTGGAGAATTGCAGCGAGCCGAGCAGATAGCGGTCGAGCCTGATGAGATGATAGGCCGGCACCGGAAAGTCGGAGAGCGCTAGGCGCTCTGCGGTTTCGAAGCGCACCTGCTCGGGCGGCGCGGCGCAATCTTCATCAAGGCGGGCGATCAGCCGGTCCGTGGCGTCGCCGATCTCGCCGATGTGGAGGTAATCGAATTCCGGGTACGCTTCGGGCGTGCTCGACACCGATGGCCCGCCGAGCGCGATCGCCTTGCCGGCAGCCTTGGCGCGGCGTGCGATATCGTGAATCTGCGGCGCCTGGATGTGCATGCCGCTGACAAAGATGCCGTCGGCCCAGGCCAAATCGTCAGCGCTGGCCGGACGGATGTTCTCGTCGACAAAGCGGACCGGCCAGTGCGCGGGCATATAGGCGGCGATCAGCAGCAGGCCCTGCGGCGGCATGAACGCGCGCACGCGCCCGAACAGATGGTAGGAGTGGGAGAACGTGCCGAAGGACGGCGCGTAAGCCGGGAATACGCAAAGAATCCGGCGGGTGCTGCGGGTGGCCAGCGGAAAGCGCAAGAGACCTCACAATCTGCCCGGTGCGTCCTCGTTACCCCGAGGACTCACCAGCGGCGCTCGTTTCATCGATTTTACCATATCCCCATCCGCGTGCGCGTTGCGAACCGGCCACAACTGACTATATTCCGCAACGCGCGGGCCCCTTGGGGGCCCGCAACGATTTAACGATGTCCCCATGAAACTCCGCAACATTGCCATCATTGCCCATGTCGATCATGGCAAAACCACGCTGGTCGACCGCTTGCTCCAGCAATCGGGGGCTTTTCGCGAGAATCAGCGGGTCGCCGAGCGCGCGCTCGATTCGAACGACCTCGAGCGCGAGCGGGGTATCACCATCCTCTCGAAGGTGACCTCGATCCTCTGGCAGGGCACCCGAATTAATATCGTCGATACGCCCGGCCACGCCGATTTCGGCGGCGAGGTCGAGCGCATCCTCAACATGGTGGACGGCGCGCTGGTCCTGGTGGACGCTGCCGAGGGCCCGCTGCCGCAGACCAAGTTCGTGGTCACCAAGGCGCTCAAAGTGGGACTGAAGCCGATCGTCATCATCAACAAGGTCGATCGGTCGGACGCCCGCCCCACGGAAGTCGCCAATGAGGTCTTCGATCTGTTCGCCGCGCTCGAGGCGAGCGAGGAACAGCTCGACTTTCCCATTCTGTACGGTTCGGCCCGGCAGGGCTGGATGGCGGCCGATCCTACCGGCCCCAAGGATCGGGGCATGGCGCCGCTGTTCGACCTCGTCATTCGCCACGTGGCGCCGCCGGTGGTCGAGGAGGGTCCGTTCCGCATGCTGGGAACGATCCTGGAGGCCAATCCCTATCTCGGCCGCATCGTGACCGGACGCGTTACGTCGGGCTCGGTGAAGCCGAATCAGACGATCAAAGTGCTCGACCGTCACGGCAGCCTGATCGAAGAGGAGCGCGCGACCAAGGTCCTTGCCTTTCGCGGCCTGGAACGCACCCCGATCGATGAAGGTTTCGCCGGCGACATCATCTCCATAGCCGGCCTGCCCGAGGCGTTCGTTTCGCACACGCTCTGCGCGGTCGAGGTTTCCGAGCCGCTGCCGGCCCAGCCGATCGATCCGCCCACCCTGACCATGACCTTCCGCATCAACGATTCCCCGCTTGCCGGCACCGAGGGCGACAAGGTGCAGAGCCGGGTGATCCGCGAGCGGCTCTTACGCGAGGCCGAAGGCAACGTCACTCTGCGGATTTCCGAATCGACGGAGCGGGATTCGATGGAGGTTGCCGGCCGCGGCGAATTGCAGCTCGGCATCCTGATCGAAACCATGCGGCGCGAGGGTTTCGAGCTTTCGGTGTCGCGACCGAAGGTTCTGTTTCAGTACGGGCCATCCGGCGAATTGCTCGAGCCCATCGAGGAAGCCGTCATCGATGTCGACGAGCAGCATGCCGGCGTCGTGGTGCAGAAGCTCGCCGAGCGCAAGGGCGAAATGGTCGAGATGCGTCCCTCGGGTGGCGGGCGCGTGCGGCTCATCTTTTACGCGCCGACACGAGGACTCATCGGCTATCAGGGCGAGCTCCTCACCGATACGCGCGGCACCGCGGTGATGAACCGCCTGTTTCACGCCTATGGGCCGCATCGGGGCGAAATCACCGGACGGCGCAACGGCGTCCTGATCTCGACCGGCCAGGGCGAGGCCGTCGCCTACGCCATGTGGAATCTGGAAGACCGCGGTCCGATGATGATCGAGCCGGGGTGGAAAGTGTATCGCGGCATGATCGTCGGCGAGCATACGCGCGGCAACGATCTCGAAGTCAACGTGCTCAAAGGCAAAAAGTTGACCAACATCCGGACCCATTCGAAGGACGAAGCGGTTCGCCTCACCCCGCCGATCCGCATGACGCTGGAAAAGGCGCTCGCCTATATTGAGGATGATGAGCTGGTCGAAGTGACGCCAAAATCGATCCGGCTGCGCAAGAAGCTGCTCGATCCCCACGAGCGCAAGAAGGACGAGCGGCGGAAGGAAGCCGAACAGGTCTAAGGACCTGTCCGATTTTGCCAACCCGCTCGTCGTCGCCGTGGACGAATCGGCAACGCGCCGCAACCTTCGGTACCGCCGACCCGGCCGGGCGCAAAATATCGGGCGACCGTGTCGCTCGTGCAACAGCCTGCCAGATTACGAACCGGACTATATTTTTCCGCTCGCGGCGATAGCGCAACGCGCAGCGTTCCGCTAATAATCCCCATGGTGAGCCGATCGTGAATCTCGGCACTTGAAGGTCGCGGAACTGCTTGCTTTGATTGCGCCATGAGCACCGTCCTCATCGAGATCCGTCGCGCCAAGCCGTGTGATGCCGGCGCGGTGGCGGATGCTCACGATGAGGCGTGGCGGACGGCCTATCTCGGGATTATCCCAGGCACCGAACTCGACCGGCTGATCAACCGCCGCGGCCCGGCATGGTGGGACAGCGCCATCCGCAAGGGCAGCCGCATCGCGCTCCTGCAGTTCGGCGACAAAATCGCCGGCTATGCCAATTACGGACGCAATCGGGCGCGCAGCCTGCATTATGACGGCGAGATCTACGAGCTGTATTTGCGGCCAGAATTCCAGGGCCTGGGCTTTGGCCGCCGGCTGTTCGCCTCCGCGCGCCGCGATCTCGCGCAAAGCGGACTCAAATCCCTGATCGTGTGGGCACTGTCGGAGAACGACACGGCCGTGGAGTTTTATCGCGCGCTCGGCGGCAAGACGGTCGCCCGCTCGTCCGAGAAATTCGGCACTCGTGTTCTCGACAAGATGGCCTTCGGCTGGAATAGCTGAGATCGGAGATCAGACGACAGAGGACGGATGAGAGGCGCTCTCCCATCATCCGTCGTCTGTCGTCTGTCCGCCGCCGTCCGACACCAAGCGACGCAAGGCCCTTACCAGCGCCGCCGGCTCGCCCGTCACGCGAATTCGCTTCAGGCGCGATGTCGCTCCGGCCGCCACCGTCACCTGGCGGGGAGCGATATCAAGCGCATCGGCGATCAACCGGCAAAGCGCGCTGTTGGCTTCTCCGTCCGAGGGCGCGAGCCGCACCCGCGCCTTGAGCACGGCGCGGCCATCGGCGCGGCGCTCCACCCCTTCGATGGCGTCGCGGCCGCCGCGCGGCGTCAGCCGCACGTCGACAACGACGCCGTCCGCCGTCGCCGTCCACGGCGCATCGGTCACGACGCTTAGTAGACGTTGGGCAGGATGTAGAGCGCGATCACGTAACGGATGAAGATGATGATCAAGAACAGGATGACCGGCGAAATGTCGATACCGCCGAGGTTCGGCAGCAGGTTCCGGATCGGACGCAGCGCCGGCTCGGTAATGCGGTAGAGAAATTCGCCGATCATGCCGACGACCTGGTTTCGCGTGTTGACCACGTGGAACGCCACCAGCCAGGAGAAGATCGCCGCCGCGATCACGATCCAAATGTAGAGTTCCAGGGCAAGATCGATGACGAGAAAAAGGGCGCGCATGGATGGCTTTCGGCTGTGAAGACGAGGGAACCTAGCGATTTGCGGCGGCGCGAACAAGCCGATGCGCTTAAGCTTGTGCGCGGGCGGCGGCGGTCATCCTTGACACCACTCGGTCCCGGCCCTAAATGGCCCGAACTCGCCAAAAGCCGGCACAATTAAGGCCTGATCGTGCCACCTGATCGTGCCTGCGGCGGGGCCGTAGCTCAGTTGGGAGAGCGCCGCAATCGCACTGCGGAGGTCAGGGGTTCAAATCCCCTCGGCTCCACCAATGATTTCAATGA
>Ga0187855_10001374_pt1 | contig 19350 bp, 12 predicted proteins | sample June2016WEW_8_10_2_FD_132969 | JGI IMG/M metagenome (GOLD analysis project Ga0187855, IMG submission 132969) | Peatland microbial communities from SPRUCE experiment site at the Marcell Experimental Forest, Minnesota, USA - June2016WEW_8_10 | ecosystem: Environmental > Terrestrial > Soil >...
CACTCCACGAAAGGCACGGCGACGTTGAAGTTGGAACACGCCGGCTCGCCTCCCTTGCAGGCCCGAATCCAATCGCGGTAGTGGCCCGGCGAGCGCGTGAGCACGGGTTGCGGGAACTGATAGCCCTTCATCTTCTCCACCGGAATCAGCCGGGTCTCCTCGCCATACGTGCCGGTGGTGATCATGCCTTTGTCGCCGATGAACAGGCTGCCGTCCGGGGTAGGTTTCTCGGCGTCCGCGGCGTTCTTCGTGGTCTGGAACTTCTCGTAGTCGAACACGTCGCCGATGAAACCGGTAAACGGCGGAGGCCCCTGCGATTCGTCGCGCCGCGGCGATGGTCGTTCCGGCAGATCCCCCAGCAGTTCGCCCTCCGGCACACCCGGAATCTGCGGCGCTTCCTTCAACCCGTCGTGCCAGAATAGCTTCACCGGAGGCATCGTTCCGCGCGCCGGAAAATCGTAGCGGATCACCGATTTCTTTGGAAACATGAACTCGCTCGGGCCTTCCATTTGAATGCACTCTACACTGGCTGGCGCGCCCAGTTGCAGCGCCAGGTTCGGCGCGCCCAAGATGTGGCAAGCCATGTCGCCCAACGCGCCGCATCCGAAATCGTAAAAGCCGCGCCAGTTGCCCGGTTGATAGAAATGCCCGCTCAGCGGCGACTTGTAATCCGGACCGCCGGTGGTGTACGGCCGCTTCTCGGCGATGCCCAGCCAAAGGTCCCAATCGAGCGTGTCCGGCACAGGCTCCGCAGGAGGAATCTGCGTCAGCCCTTGCGGCCAGATCGGCCGGTCCGTCCAGGCATGCACCTCGGTCACCTGCCCGATCTCCCCCGCCCAAATCATCTCGGCAGCCTGCCGCGTCCCCTCGTTGGAATAGCCCTGGTTGCCCATCTGGGTCGCGACTTTGTATTTGTTGGCCGCCTCCAGCAATTGGCGCGCTTCCCAGACCGTTCGTGTCAGCGGCTTCTGCACATATACATGTTTGCCGCGCTCCATCGACCACATCGCCGCAGTGGCGTGCATGAAATCCGGAATGGCGACGATGACCGCGTCGATGTTGTTGGCCTGCTCATCGAGCATCTTGCGAAAGTCTTTGTACTTCGGAGCCTTTTCGTACTCGCTGAACTTTCGCGCGGCACGGCGCTCATCCACGTCGCAAAGCGCCACGATGTTTTCCGCCGAGCAGCCCTTGATGTCGCTGTTGGCCTTGCCTCCCGCGCCGATCGAGGCGATGTTCAACTTCTCATTCGGCGACTTGTAGCCAAGCCTCGTCAGCGAAGGCACGCTACCGAATCCCGTTACCGGAATCGCGCCGGCCAGCAGGGACCCAAAGAAGAAATGGCGTCTGGTGAACTCGTGTGCCAAGGCAGCCTCCCCCTTATATGTTATGCGATTGCGTGGGGCAGGCTCGTAGCCTGTGCGCAGGCCAGCTCCCTGGCGAGCGAAGGTCGCGCGAATGAGGATGCGCGCCGGGCGGAGGCGTCGCGTTCATAATGAGCGCGGGGCCGGTTGGCGGATGGCGCACCATTTCGCCGTGATCCAAGGAACGCCGGCAGCGGTATCACCCATGATTAGCCGGGAGGAGACAGGTATTATGGGGTGACTCGGAACTCCGAGTGTAACGAGGCCCTCGAGTCTCCGCCGACCCAGACGTCGAATTCCTCGGGCTCGACTACCCATTCCTTGGCTTGGGGACTCCAGAATTTCAGCTCTTCCGGGCCGAGCGAGAACCGGATCGTCTTCTTCTCTCCGGCGGCGAGCGCGACGCGCTCGAAGCCCTTCAATTCGCGTACCGGGCGCGATGCACTGCCGGCCAGCTGGTGGATATAGAGCTGCACGACCTCGTCCCCGGCCACCGCGCCCTGGTTTTCGACGTCGACCGAGACGTGCAACGTGCCGGAAACCGGCATCAATTTCCGATCCAGTTGCAGGTTGGAGAAGCCGAAAGTTGTGTAGCTGAGCCCGTAGCCGAAGGGGTACAGCGGAGCGGTCACAAAGTCGGCATAGCGCGAGGTGAATCCCGGATCGTCTTCGGGAGCGTGCGTCCGGTTGTGGTTGTAATATGCCGGCACCTGACCCGTGGTGCGCGGCCAGGTAACCGGGAGTTTGCCGCCGGGATTGACATCGCCGAACAGAACGTCGGCGATCGCGTTGCCGCCCTCCGTGCCGGGATACCAGGCTTCGAGAATGGCGGGCACGTGCTCGGCAGCCCACGCGATGTCTAGCGGCCGTCCGTTCAGTAGCACCAGCACAACGGGCTTGCCGGTGGCGACCACCGCTTCCAGTAACCGCTGTTGATTGCCAGGAAGTGAAAGCGAAACGCGCGAAGCCGCTTCGCCGCTCATGCCGGCACGCTCGCCGAGTACCAGCACCACGGTTTCGGCGCGCTTGGCGGCCGCGACCGCCTTTTCGATTTCCTTCCCCATTTCGGCCTCGGGCATCAGGGGAGTCGGCTTCTTGCCTTCCGCCGCGTCCCAAGGCATCGGGAAGAGCCGCTGCATGTCTCCGCCGCGAACGAATTCGATGCTGGCGCCGGGCAGCTTGTTCCTTAAACCTTCCAGCACGGATACCGCCGGGCCTGCTTCTACCGTCCACGAACCCTTGATCTCTTCCGCCGAATCGGCGATGGGCCCGATGACGGCGAGCGAAGCAAGCGTCTTGGGGAGCGGCAGGGCCTTGTTATCATTTCGCAGCAGAACCATGGAGCGCTGCGCCGCCGTGCGGGTGGCCGTGCGGTGCACCGGATCGTTCAGTACTTTGTCCTTCTCAGCCAGGTCGCCGTAGGGGTGCTCGAAAAGCCCGAGTCGGATCTTGACGGCGAGGATTTCGCGCACCGCCTGGTCGAGCACACTCACCGGCAGCTTGCCGCTCTCGACGAGCTTGGCGGCGTGTGTGAGGTAGGTCTCGCTGCCCATGTCCATATTCACGCCGGCGGTGAGGCCGCGATAAGCGGCGTCTTCCGGGCTGCGCGCGTAGCCGTGAACCGCCAGGCTGGCGACAGCCCAGGCATCGCTGATCACGAACCCGCGGAAGCCCAGATCGCGGCGCAGGATGTCCTGCAGCAGCCACTTGTTCCCACTGGCCGGAACGTCGTTGAGATCCATGTATGCGCTCATCACGGTGCCGACGCCAGCGTCAATGGCGGCCTGGAAGGGACGCAGGTAGACGTTGCGGAACAGCGCCTCGGGGATGTAACAGCCGTCGTAATCGCGGCCGCCCTCGGCCGCGCCATATCCGGCAAAGTGCTTCACGCTACCGACCACGCGGTTCGGAGTCCCCAGCCGCGAACCCTGAAAACCCAGCACCTGCGCGCGCGCCATCGCCGCGCCCAGGTAGGGGTCCTCACCCGCACCCTCCACGATGCGCCCCCAGCGCGCGTCGCGCGCAATATCGACCATCGGACCGAATGTCCAGTTGATGCCGGAGACGGACGCTTCGTGAGCCGCCATGGCCTGGGCACCTTCCACCATGCCCGGGTCCCAACTGGATGCCATCGCGAGCGGCACGGGGAAGACGTTCTTGTAGCCATGAATCACGTCGAAACCGAACAGGAGTGGGATCTTCAGATGGCTCTCCTGGACAGCGATTTCCTGCATCTTCCTAATTTGTGCGGAATCAATCGTCCACAGCACCGATCCGGCGCGGCCCTGGCGAATCAGGTCTTCAGGCCTGGGGCCGTTCGGCCCGATAGGGCTAGGACCGATTTGCGTGATCTGACCGATCTTTTCATCCAGGGTCATTTGCCGGAGCAGCGACTCGACTCGCTCATCGACCGGCATGGGTGCGGATGGCGGCTGGGCAAACGAGGCGGCAGGGGTCAGCAGCCGTATGGAAAACAGTAGGAGCACCGCGGTGCTGCCGAGCGGGCTCGGTCCAATTGGGTTCTGGCTTAGCTTGTGCATGTAATCTCCAGTTGAAATTCCTCAGCGAATGGCCTCGCAAATCAGCATTGCGTGCCTTACTGGCGTTCTTGAGCATCTGGTTACGCTCTAATTTTAGTCCCTTGTAAACAATTCTTCCCACCTTCCCGGAGCAAAACGAGACACTATGAGACGCACTCCGGGGTAGCCGGAGATAACGCCGGTGGCACCGGACGATACTTCCGGCTACCGGCGTGGCTACGGCTGAGGGCACATTCAGAGTATTCAAAGTGACGCCGGCAACTATCAAGCGGCGATTTATCTGGGTAACGGAGACGGCACTTTTCAAGCACCCGTTTTCTACGACGCGGGATCGGCCGGCACCTCCACGGTTAGCGGTGATTTCAATTTAGACGGCAAGCCCGATTTGGCGCTCGTTGACACTTTCACGAATTCCGTCTCGATCCTGCTCGGCAAAGGCGATGGCACCTTCCAGCCGGTGGTCACTTACCCGACCGGAAGCTATCCCTAATGGTCTCGCCATCGGCGACTTTAACGCCGATGGCATACCGGATCTTGCGGTCACCAATACTGGTTGCTACTCGCCAGCCTCCGCCTGCCCGCCGGGCGGCGTTTCCGTTCTGCTGGGCAATGGCGACGGCACTTTTCAGCAAAATGTAGACTACCTGGCGGGCGCATATCCGCAATTGCCCGCCGCCGCGGACCTGAATGGCGACGGCAGCATGGATCTGGCCGTGCCCAACTTCTATTCCAATACGGTGTCGGTGCTGCTCAATCTTCCGGTGATTGCGGTTTCCCCGAACATCGTCGCGTTTGGAAGCGAGGCGCTGGGTAAGAAGAGCAAGCCGCACGTCATCACCATCGGCAACCCGAGCGGTACGCCAATCGGCGTCACCAGCGTGAAGGTGGTGGGCGCCGATTCGGGAGATTTCGCTGAGACCAATACGTGTCCGATTTCGCCCTCCACGCTCGCCCCCGGGGCGACGTGCTCAGTTGCGGTGACGTTTACTCCCGCGGCGACAGGAAAACGCGGCGGCAAGATCGAGGTGACGGACACTGTGCCGGGTAGTCCGCAGTACATCACGCTTACGGGCAGCGGTACGTAGCGGAGGCTTTTCCGCGGGCTATCTCAGCCAAGCCCCGGCCTGACTGGCATCCGTCGGGACGCCTGGGCCAACGCGCATCGCATCGCGGTGGATGTAGACAAAGCGCCTCGGGACCAGGGCCACTATATTTATCCCGAATTATTTGGGCATGCGGGTGAACCGAACATCGCGGAAATGCACCATCCGCGCCTGCAATAGGAGGGTGTTTGCTGCAGCGAGAGATGCTATGAAACGACAATTACGGATGCTCGCGATTTTCGTGGCGGTCTGTGCAATTCAAACCGCTGCTTTTGGACAGTCGTGCAACCCCGCCGTCCGGCCTTCGTCAGGATGCTTGCCGCTGTATGAGTTTCAAGGGGGCACCGACGGAGACGACTTCGAGCTGGCCTTAAAAGTGACTGGCGCCGATCCAGGCGATTTCGCCGAGACCAACACTTTCCCGATTTCGCCGGCCACGGTCATGTTTACTCCCGCAGCATCGGGAAAGCGGAGCGGCAAGATCGAACTGGCGGATACCATGCCGGGGAGTCCGCAGTCCATCACGCTTACAGGCAGCAGCACATAGGGCGGACAGGAGCATCGCATGAACACTTACGAAACGAATTTGAAATCGGCAGGGCGGATTGCCGCCTGCGGGGAGCGAGCCGGCTGGCGGCGTTCGTTTTCAACGTTGAGATGCTCAAATGGCTGTGCACGGCACATCATGTTTCCGCGGTTTACGAGGTCTTCCTTTTCCTTGCAGGAGTCAGTTGGGCTGCGTTTTATGGCCGGCATCATTTGGACCTTCTACCTGGCGCTCGATCCGTACGTGAGGCGGCGCTGGCCCCAGAGCATGATCACCTGGAGCCGGGCTCGGCGGTGAATTCCGCGACCCGCTACGAGACGAAGTAGGCAGAGGGAAAAAGGTGGCGATTGGCCGGTTATGGCCGTGATGCAGGAGTTGGATTTTGGTAGGATTATCGGAGATGGATGGTTTTCGGATGCGCCGGGATGCGCCGTGATTCAGGCACAACCCGCTTCTTTGATCAGCTAAACTTAACTGGTCCTCTCTTATGCCGCTTTGTGGAGGCGACAAACTGGGCCCTTACGAGATCCTCGCGCCGATCGGCGCGGGTGGCATGGGTGAGGTGTATCGAGCGCGCGATCCGCGTTTGAATCGGGATGTCGCGATCAAAGTCTCCGCTGCTCAGTTCAGTGAGCGGTTTGGGCGCGAGGCGCAGGCCATTGCCGCACTGAATCATTCCCATATTTGCCAGGTTTACGACGTAGGCCCGAATTATCTTGTGATGGAGTTCATCGAGGGAACTCCTCTCCAGGGTCCTCTCGAGCTCGATCAAGCGCTGCGCTACGCGGTTCAGATCTGCGATGCTCTCGACGCCGCGCACAAGAAAAACATCACGCATCGCGACCTGAAACCCGCCAATATTCTGGTGACCGCATCGGGCGTGAAGCTGCTGGATTTTGGGCTCGCCAAGGTCGTGACGGCAAAAGTTCCCGATGGTGCTACACAAACCGTGGCCCTCACCGAAGCGGGCGCAATCATGGGCACTGCGGCTTACATGTCGCCCGAACAAGCCAAGGGCGAGGAGGTGGACGCGCGTTCCGACATCTTTTCCTTCGGCGCCGTGCTGTATGAGATGCTGAGCGGCCTCCGGGCGTTTTCGCGCAATTCATCCATCGAAACGATGGCCGCAATTCTGCGCGACGAGCCCGCTGCGCTCACCCTTGAAACAGGCGCCGCGGGGAACGTCTTCGCGATCGTCACCCGCTGCTTGCACAAGTTGCCAGCGGACCGGTTTCAAACGATGAACGAGGTGCGCGCAGCGCTGGAAGCCGCAGCAATCGCGAAGCCCGCGGACAAGCAGCCCTCCATCGCCGGCCTCCCCGCGCGGATCAGCTTGTTCGGCAACCTGCGGATCAGCTTAGCTGGACGCCCGGTCACGGCGGTCAACACGAACCGTCTCCAATCCCTGATGGCATATTTGATCCTTCACGGCGATATGCCGCAGCCGCGGGAGCGGCTGGCGTTTATGCTGTGGCCGGCTTCGAGCGAATCGCAGGCGCGGACGAATCTGCGGCAACTTCTCCACCATCTGAAACGAGCATTGCCGGCCGAATGCAACTTGCTGGTGACCGATCATTTCGCGGTTCAGTGGCGGCAGGATGCTTCCTGTACGATCGACGCCCTCGATTTCCAGGCGGCGATTGCCGAGGCCGGCTCCGCGCGAGTGGGGAAAGATCGCGCGCGGGAGATACAATTCCTCGGCACGGCGTCGCAGATCTATGAAGACGACCTTCTGCCCGCTCTCTACGACGACTGGCTCACGCCACTGCGCGAAGACTACCGCAGGCGGATCTCCGAGGTATTGCACCGTCTCGCCAGACTCTTCGAAGAGCAGCAGGATTACGCGGAGGCAATCCCGTGCGCCGAGCGCCTGATCGCACTGGATTCGCTGTGCGAGGCGCACCACCAATTGCTGATCCGTCTGCATGCGGCCAACCACGACCGAGCCAGTGCGCTGCGCGCTTATCACCAGTGCATGCGCGTGCTGCGGCGTGAATTGGCCGTGGAGCCGGGCGCCTCAACGCGGGAGCTGTTTGACCGGATTCTGAAAGAGGAGCCCGGATCGTCCGGGTCTCTGTCGGCGAAGCCGGTCTCGCAACTTCAGACAGTGCGGGCGCTGGTTGGGCGCACGAAGGAATGGCATCAGTTGGTGTCGGCCTGGCAATCGGCGGTGGAGGATGGCCCGCGAGTGGCCCTAATTTCCGGCGAACCGGGGATCGGCAAGACGAGGCTCGCGGATGAGTTGTATCAGTCGTGCGTTCGGCAAGGGCATGCGGCCGCGCGCAGCCGCTGTTATGCCGGACAGGGGCAGGTGGCCTACGCGTCCGTGGCCGAGTGGCTGCGCTCCGATGCGGTTCGCGCGGGCTGGACGAACCTCGCGCCACAGCAACTGGCGGAACTGGCGCGGCTGGTACATGAAATCAGCGAGCAGTTTCCGGAATCCGAACTGCTCCACCCTGGACAACCCCGCCCCATCGCTGAAAGCTGGCAGCGCCTTCATTTCTACGAATCCCTGAGCGCCGCTTTCGGAAAGATGCGGAAGCCGGCGCTGCTGTATCTCGACGACATGCAATGGTGCGATCCCGAATCGTTTGAGTGGCTCAACGCTTTGTTGACCTCTCCCGCCGCGGCCGGCGTACTCTTGCTTGGGACGGTGCGGGCGGAAGAGACGGGCCGCGAACATCCATTCACCCGGTTTGTGGCGGGACTGCGGCAATCGGGGAAGGTTCTGGAGATTTCGCTTGAGCCTCTGGATGCCCAGGAGACGGCCGAACTGGCGCGCCTCGAATCCGCGAAACCGCTGGAAAGCGGGAACCAGGGAGAGATCTTCCGGGCCACTCGGGGTAATCCTCTGTTTGTGGTGGAAAGTGTACGCGCCGGAATGCAGAGCACGCGTGTACATGCCGTGATCGCGGCGCGCCTGGCACAGCTTACGGCGGCTTCCTACGAACTGGCTGGCCTGGCCAGCGTGGTGGGGAGGCCGTTCTCCTTCGAATTGCTTGCGAAGGCCACCGATTGGGATGAAGGCAGCGTTTCTCAGGCACTCGACGAGCTATGGCGGCGGCGCATCATCGAGGGCCGCGGAGCTTCCGAGTACGACTTCACGCACGACCGTCTGCGCGAAGTGGCCTGCGCGGAGCTGAGTCTGGTGCGCCGACGTTATTTGCACCGGCGCGTGGCGCAGGCCCTGGACGAGGTGTATGCGGCCGACATCGAAAGCTGGAACGGGCAGATTGCCTCGCACCTTGAACAGGCCGGAATGGCGGAAGAAGCCATCGAGCGCTACTGGCGGGCGGCTGCTTATGCGCGGCAGCGATATGCGGATACGGAAGCGGCGGACCTGCTGAGGCGCGCCCTGGCCCTGTGCCGGGGATTTTCGGAGTCGGACCGTAGGCTGAAACAGGAGCTGGATTTGCTGGCTACGCTGGGTCCGGCGCTGGTGGCGACGGAAGGCTACTCGGCGGCAGAGGTGGGCCAGACGTACGAGCGGGCGCTGGATCTTTCGAGGCGGCTCGACGATCACAACATTTTCGCGATTCTGAGCGGCGCGTGGGTTTTTCATGCGGTGCGGGGCGATCTGGAACAGGCGCGGGAGTTCGGCCTTGAGTTTCTGAAAGCGGCGGAGCGGGAGCCGACTCCGGGGCTGATGTTGGCGGGAAACTTCATCCTGGGATGCAGCTTGTTCCACCTGGGGCAACTGGAAGCGTCGCTCGACCATGTGACCACGGCTATCCGGGCACACAGCGGCCCTTCGGAATCCGTACTGGCGCTGTTCGCTGGGCCGGATATCGGCGTCTTTTGCCGTTGTTACCTTGCCCATCTCGCGTGGCACCGCGAAGACGGGGATCAGGCGGATGGTCACGCTATGGAAGCCATAGCGGCGGCGCAGCGGATGCGCCACCCTTTCAGCCAGGCGATCGCGCTCGACTATGCCGCGATGTTGCACGTCTTCCGGGGTGAGAGCCGCGCGGCGCTCGAACGCGGGCGGGAAGCCGTGGAAGTGTGCAGCCGCCATGGCTTCGCGTATTACCTGGCGATGGCGAATGTCCTTACCGGCTGGGCGGGAGCCGCGCAGGGCGATGGGGCCGCCGGCCTGGCACAACTGCGCGAGGGGCTGGATGGGATGCGCCGCCTGGGCGCGGAACTCCGCCTGCCGTACTATTTCTCGCTGCTGGCGGAAACATTCGCGCGCGCCGGTCTGGCTGGCGAGGCCCTGGCCAGTCTCTCGACCGGCTTTGCATCCGCGAGCAAGAATGGCGAGGAATGGGCGGTCGCGGAGTTGCATCGTGTGCAAGGGGATCTTCTGGCCGCCGAAGGAAAGCCCGAACCGGCGCGCGCCAGCTTCCGGCGGGGCATCCAGGCAGCGCGGCGGTCTGGTTCGCTGGCGTTCGAGCGAAGATTGTCGATTCTTGCGGACGGAACGGCCGCAACCGGCTCTACAGAACGCTCTTAGAACGCCGCGCCGGGTAAAGTAGACATATTCGGCGCGGAAATCAAAAACGCGCCGGCCAAAGGAGAACAACAATGTCGTTGCAGGAAGCTATTGCCGAATTCCGCGGCCAGTTCCGCGGCGCTGTGATCGAGCCTGAAGATGCTGCCTACCACGAGGCGAGGAAGGTCTACAACGGGATGATCGATCGCAAGCCGAGGCTGATCGCGAAATGTACGGATGCCGCCGACGTGATGGCGGCGGTGCGGATGGCGAGGACCAATGGTCTGCTGGTTTCGATCCGCGGGGGAGGGCATAACGCAGCCGGCCTGGGGGTCTGCGACGACGGCATGGTGATCGATCTGGCGCCGATCAACTATGTCAGGGTCGATCCCTCATCGCGCACAGTGCGGGTGGGCGCAGGCTGCAAGTGGAGCGACGTGGACCATGCGACACACGCGTTCGGCCTGGCTGTGCCGTCGGGCGTCGTCTCGAGCACGGGAGTTGCCGGGCTGACGTTGGGCGGAGGGATGGGACACCTGACCCGGAAGTACGGACTGACCATCGACAACCTGCTCTCGGTCGATATGGTGCTGGCTGACGGCAGCTTCGTGGTGGCGAACGCCGAGGAGAATACGGACCTGTTCTGGGCGGTGCGCGGCGGCGGGGGAAATTTCGGCATCGTGACCTCGTTCCTGTTTGAAGCGCATCCCGTCGGCATCGTTTGCGCCGGCCCGATGCTCTGGAACCTGGAAGATGCGGCCGATGTGATGAAGTGGTACCGGGAGTTCATCACGCAGGCGCCTGAGGAAATGAACGGCTTCTTCGCCATGATGACCGTGCCCCCGGGGCCGCCTTTCCCTGAGCCGTTGCACCTGCGCAAGATGTGCGGGATCGTGTGGTGCTATCAGGGCTCGATGGAGCAGGCGAATACGATTCTGGAATCGATCCGCAGCTACCGTCCGCCGGCTTTCGAATTCTTCGCGCCGATGCCGTTTCCCATGCTACAGGGACTGTTCGACGGTATTTACCCGTCCGGTTTGCAATGGTATTGGAAGGCCGATTTCTTCAGGGAACTCAGCGACGCGGCGATTGAAAAGCATCTCGAACACGCGGCTCTTCTGCCGACGTGGCAGTCGACCATGCACCTCTATCCGGTGAATGGAAAAGTGAATCGCGTGGGCGAAACCGAAACCGCATTCAGCTATCGCGATGTGGTCTGGAGCCAGGTCATTGTGGGTGTGGACCCCGATCCGGCGAACTGCGCGAAGATCACCGATTGGGCCAGGAGTTATTACGATGCCCTGCATCCGTTCGGTGCCGGCGGGGCGTACTTGAACTTCATGATGGCAGAGGGAGAGGATCGGATTCGGGCGACCTACCGCGCGAATTATGACCGGCTGGCATTGATCAAAGCGAGGTATGATCCTGGAAACTTCTTCCAAGTGAATCAGAACATACGTCCGGCGGCATAGCCGGGCTTGGCAATTGGACTGAACGGATAACCCTCCCACTTTTAGAGAGTTAGCCGGATGGCTCCCGAGTGGTCGGGCATCCGGAAGTTGGCCCGAAACGAGGTTCCAGGAAGTTGTGCGGCAAGCCATCCCTAGGCTCAATGCTGCTCACTTAATGATGTTTCGGTTGGGCAGGCGATCGTTTTGTGTCGCCTGCCCAGCGCTCCCCGCCGGCGGCAGACCACAAAGTGCGATGGTCTGCCCCACCAAAGCGAACAGTATTGTCCCTAGGCTGGTCTCTGCCTTCCAAAACCTTGTGCTTTTGTCCGGCTTAAAAAACAGGTCTGCTTTCGGCGCGCGGCTGGCTTCGTTCCGATGGCAGAGCCCTGGCTGCAAGACCCGTGTTGGTTACCGGGCATATCGGTAGAAGTGTGCGCCGGCTGGAAGGCCCGCATCCATGATTTGCAGGGTCCGGCACCGAGGAGTGCGGTGTGATCCGGCCGCAAGCCAGACGCCGAATTGAGACAATCTGGCACCGCAACTCGAACGCGTGGCGACTGCGATATACTCAGGCAGAAAGGAGAACATGCGCAACGTCGCGTTCATCCTCGCGCTGGCTGCTGTGACGGCACTCTTCGCGCAATCATCGTCGTCTTATCGAATCACGCACACTTACACATTGGGCGGGGATGGCCGCTGGGACTACATCGTGCCCGACCCACCTAATCACCGCCTCTTTATTGCCCGACAGAATCGCTTGATGGTCGTCGACGAAGACAACGGGACGCTGCTTGGCGAAGTCACCGGCATCGACGGCGCGCACGGAACTGCGCTGGCGCCCGCTACAGGTCATGGATTCGCGACCTCTGGTAACGACCAGTCCGTGGTGATGTTCGATCTAACAACGTTCAAGGTGATCGGCCGGATCCCGGCCGCCGAAGATGCCGACGCGATCATCTACGACAGCGCATCGAACCGCGTCTTCACACTGAATGGCGACGCGCACTCCTCTACGGTGATCGACCCGCGGGCGGGAACGAGGATTACGAACATCCCGCTTGGCGGCAAACCGGAATACGGCGCTTCAGCCGGCGACGGCAAGGTGTACGCAAATCTCACGGACACGAGCGAAGTAGTTGAGATCAACGCGAAGGGGGCGACGGTGTTGCGGCGCTGGTCCACGGCCCCGTGCAAGCAACCAGTCTCCATGGCCATCGACACCGCCCACCATCGGCTGTTCAGCGGATGCCGCAGCGGCCTGATGGCGGTCTCTGACTATCGAGCCGACAAGGTGGTGGCTACAGTCCCGATCGGCATCGGCGTCGACGGCGCCGGGTACGATGCGGCCTCAGGTAACGCGTTTGCCTCGAATGCGAACGGCACGCTCACTGTGATTCATCAGGACACTCCGGACCAATATCACGTTATCGAAAACGTGCAGACGCCGCAGGGGGCGCGCAACATGGGGCTCGACCCAATGAATCACCGGGTGTTCATCGTCTCCGCCAAGTTTGGACCGGTGCCGGCGGGTGCGCCCGGCAGGGCCAGGCCACCGGTGCTCCCCGGATCGTTCACATTGATGGCGATCGAGCACGATTCAGCGGCGCGCTGACCGAGGGGGGCCCTGGCCGACCAAGATGATCGGTCACGAGGCCGCTGTCGTATAGGCCGACACACCTCAAGGCGAGGATGATCGCACACTCGTTAAGAGATCCGAAAAGGGGTTCTGCGAGGCCGCGCATGCGCGGGCGGACCGGGCTATTCGGCACGTAGGGCTTCTACCGGGTTGAGGGAGGCGGCGCGACGCGCGGGAATGTAGCTGGCCAGCAGCGCCGCGAGGAGGAGGACGGCTGAGACGGCTATTAGCGTCGGCACGTCCCAGGATGCAATTCCGAAGAGGAGTTTACGCATCAGGGTAGTGGCTGCTAGGGAGGCCCCCAATCCGGCGAGAATGCCTACGGCGGTGAGCCATCCCGCCTCCTTCAGTATGAGACTGTAGACGGTCTTGCGCTCGGCGCCGAGGGCTATGCGTACGCCGATTTCGCGGGTTCGCTGACTGACCGAGTAGGCAATCACGCCGTAGAGACCGACGACGCCGAGGATCAATGCCACGGTCGCGAAGGCACCCACCAGCCAGGCTGAAGAGCGGCGGACATAGGCCGACGGCGAATCTTCGATTCTTTTCTCCATGGAGGTTCCACCGATCACAACGACGCCGGAATCGAACTGATGAATGGCGGCGGACAGCGATGGGAGTATCGATAGCCCGGACTGAGATGTGCGGACGACCAGATTGAAGTAAGTGTCGGGGCTCTGGTTAAACGGAAGATACTCAGCGGGCCAGATTTCCGAATCCAATTGGCCCTCCCGGATATCCTCCACGATGCCCACAATCGTGCGGATGGATTTGGGCGAGAGGCCGGTATCGCCATACTGTTTGCCGACGGGGTCTTCGCCGGGGAAGTATTTCCTGGCAAGTGTCTGGTTGATGATGGCCACGTGCGGCTTCAACAGGTCGTCCGCTTCGGTAAAGTAACGGCCCCGTAGCAGTTTGGCTCCCAGCGTTGCGAAAAAGTCGGCGGTTACATCCCGTTGATTCACCTCGTTGTGCTCACCGTTATACGGCTTGCCCACAAAACGGATCCAATCGGTATTACCGTTGAAATTCACTGGCAGCACGCTCACCAGGCCAGTGGATTTGACGCCGGGCAGGTTCGAGATGCGGCTCACAACCTCGCGACCGAGCGCGATGGCCTGGGGGTCTTTGCCATAGGTGGCATCCGGTGCGTCGACCTCCATCGTGACGAGATGATCGGGCTGGAAGCCGACCGTCACACGAAGTAGGCGATATAAACTCTGGCCCAGCAGTCCGGCGCCCACCAACAGCACCATGGCGGTGGCCAGTTCGACCACCACCAACCTGGAACCCAGGCGGCGCCATGTGTTTCCGGCGGAGCCCCGGCTGCCTTCGACAAGCCCGTCGCGCATCTCCATGAAGGAGAGACGCATGGCCGGAGTGAGCGCGAACAGCAGGGCGGCGAGCAGCGCCACACCGGAGGCGAAGGCCAAGACACGGATATTCAAGCCCAAGCCCTGCAGGAAAGGCATGCGGGCGAGCATGTCTTCCGGGATCAGACGGCTGAGGAGCCGCATGGCCCACGCGGCAGCCGCTATACCGAGCATGCTTCCGGCGGCCACCAGCACCAACCCTTCGGTCACAAACTGACGGATCAACCGGACGCGCGAGGCGCCCAGCGCGCTGCGAACGGCCATCTCTCGCCGGCGGCTCTCGGAGCGCACCAGCAGCAGGCTGGCTATGTTTACGCAGGCGATCACGAGTAGAAGCCCGGCTCCGCCAAGGAGCACGAGCAGGATGGGACGGATATCGCCGACGATCACTTCGGTGAGAGGCACGACGTTGGCACCCTGGCCCCGATTGGAATCGGGATACTGTTTTTCCAGTTGTCGCGCGATGACTGCCGTGTCCGCTACAGCGGCCTGAAGGGAGACGCCATCCTTCAGCCGGGCGACACCGTAAAGATTGTGGCAGCTTCGCCGTGTTTCACAGGGGCCGGTGGGGTCAAGCGTGGCCCAGTACTCGGGGGTGCCTTCCGGGGCGAAATGAAAACCGCGCGGAAGGACACCGACGATGACGTACGGCAGGCTATCGAGCACCACTTTTTGGCCCACGACGGCGGGCTTCGCGGCGTAGCGGTTCTGCCAGGTTGCGTAGCTTAGTATGACGGTGCGGGGTGCGCCCTGGAGATCCTCGCCGGCATGGAAATCGCGCCCGAGCGACGGGGTGACGCCGAGGGCGCGAAAGAACCCAGCGCTGACACGCGCCGCGTGCGCCGGCTGCGCACCGCCGGGCGTGGTGACGATGAAGCCGGCACCCGTGTACACCTCTAGCGAGTTAAAGACCTTGTTGAGTCTCCGCCAGTCGAGGTAATCCTGATACGAAAGGTTACACGCCGGGCACTGCTTCGTACTCTCGTACACGCCGACCAGGCGGGTGGGATTCGGGTAGGGCAACGGCTTGATGAGAGCCGCGTCCACGAAGGCGAAGATAGCCACGCTAGCGCACAGACCCAGGGCCAGCACGAGAACGGCAGTGGCGGTGAATCCCGGATTCTTCCAGAACTGGCGATAGGCAAAGCGCAGATCCTGCAGCAGGTCGTCAAGCAGGTTCAATCCTCTCATATCACGACACTCCTCTTTTCTTTGTTCGAAACCCGCGAAGGCGCGCAACGCGGCTTGGCGCGCCTGGTCGGGCGGCATGCCGGCCGCGATATCTTCCTCGATCTGGCGTTCCAAGTGATAGCGGAGCTCTTCGTCGAGCTCCTGTTCGACAGTGGCGCGTGAGAAGAGGGATCGCAGCCGGTGACGCAATATGCTCGGGAAGCGCATACCTGTTTCCCTTCGTCAGGTTGCGCGCACGACTTGCGAAATCGCGGCGGAGAGGCGCTCCCACTGCGCGGCCTCCTGATTGAGGGCTTTACGGCCGGCCCTGGTCAGGGTGTAGTATTTGGCGCGGCGGTTGTTATCGCTGACGGCCCACTCAGAACTGATCCAGCCGTTCTGTTCGAGTTTGTGCAGAGATGGATAGAGGGCGCCCTGGCCCACCTGGAGAACGTCGCCGGAGATTTGGCGGATGCGCTGTGCGATGGCCCAGCCGTGCATAGGCTCCAGGGCGATGACTTTGAGGATCAGCAGGTCGAGGGTGCCTTGGACGAGATCCGTAGGTTTGCTCAGTGAGCCGCTCCTCTCAGTAACTGACAACAGGATACACCCATGCCCCATGTGGATGCAAGCGGTATGATCAACGCGCTCGGTCGTAGCGCCGTGGCTCGACGGCTCCGCGCCGTCCGTTCATGCGCCCATCGCCTTGTCCGTCGCCGCGAGCGCCGGCGTGCGGAAGGGGATGCGCGGCGGGGGGAGGGCGCCCGCTTCCATAATCGGCGCGCGCCGGTCGGCGGATGCTACGCCATGCTGCGAGCACGCCGCCATCCAGGAACGCCGGCGAGCCGCCACTTCACTGGGACGCCGTCGCCCAGCCCGCAAGCCCGTGGCGCTGTTGTGCCGGGCGATACCTTCCGGATGGCCGGGTTGGGTGCCATAACGCGCTTCGCGCCGCGCGATGCCGGACGCCAATTCCGTCGCGAGGCCGGTACTAAGAAACACGCAGTGCTGGTTGGAGTACACTTGAGGGGACGTAGGTTCAACCCATATATGGCAGAGAAACGCGAGAAGAAGGAAAAGAAGGATACGCCGGCGGCCGTCAACGAAACGCCGGTAGCCGCCGCGCCAGTCGAGAAGAAAAGCACTCCGCCGAGACCGAGGATTCCTCAATTGGCGAAGAAGAACAAGTCCAGGCTGCCGCGCCGCCAGAAGAAGGCCTTTCAGAAGGCCCCGGGCAAGTAAGTGCGGCAGTTGACGCTTCGGGCAGCCTGATGCCAGCCGCCCGTTCCGGCGCCCGACCCGCGGTCCGTCGCCGCGACCGCCGGCGCGCGGATGGGGATGGGCGCGGCGGGGAAGGCGCCGCGGCCATGATAGGCGCGGTGCAGGCCGGCGGACCGCGTCAGATTTCCGAGTCGTCGTGATCCAAGGGACGTCGGTGAGCGGCCCCTTCACCGGGATGTCGACGCGCTGCCTGAACGCCCGTGGCACAGTTGCTGAATCTCTTGTCATCGATTCTTGCGAAGGCGCATGACTAGAGATATTGGAAAGATCGCACCCCTGCGTGGGCGTCAACGACAGAGTTTTGCGCAGATTGGCGCCCCCGCGCACAACTATCGCGACACGGTTCGCTTCCGGCACGGCGGCGAAGTGCGCTTGCAGCAGCTCCGCGAGGGACAGCGCGTCGAGGTGCTGGATCTGTCCATGGCCGAGGAGTTTGGGCCGCCTCTCGACGAGTACACGGAAGCCGCGTTCTGGCGCTGACCGATGGCTCCCTGAGAATCCCGGCAAGACGCGCCGTTCTCTGTGCTAGTATTCATACTTCCAGTGTGCCGCCGCGATTGAGCCGCATGAAGTACTTGCTGCCCGGCATGCGCATCACGGGTTTGTTTCGATGAATGACATCATGGTGGTGGCTAAGGGCATGTTAGCCGGACTGGCTATCTCGGCGCCAGTAGGACCGGTCAACATGTTGTGCGTTTCGCGGACCATTACTAAAGGACGCGCGGCGGGCATGGTATCGGGCTTGGGCGCGGGCGCGGCTGACACGATCTACGGAGCGATCGCGGGCCTCAGCATCAGCTTCGTTATCGCGTTCCTCGTCCGGGAGGAGTTTTGGATACGCCTGGCCGGCGGAATCCTGCTCGTTGGAATCGGTCTGTGGTATTATTTCCGGAAGCCGCGCTCGCTCAGAGAGGAAAGAAAGCGCGACTCGGGACACTCCGCTTTTGTCACTGCTTTCCTATTGAACCTGACAAACCCCACCGTCGTACTTTCGTTTCTCGCTATTCTCACGGCGCTCGGGTTACAGCGGCACAGGGCCTGGGCGCAGGACCTCGCCCTGGTGCTCGGAATTTTTTTCGGGGCCATGCTGTGGTGGACGGCGCTGGTCGCAGTCAGCGGCCACTTTCGCGACCGGTTTAGTAGCCGCGCCATGCTTTGGATGAACCGCGTCGCCGGGATAGCCATTGGCGGTTTCGGCCTGGCCACGCTGATCCTGGCGGCGGCGCGGCGCCACTAAAGATACCAGTCTATTGACGCAGGAAGGCGAGCGTCATGTTTGAAGCGTTAGTTCACATTAGTTCACACCCGTTAGGGGGTCTCAAAAATCACCGACACAATCGAGTTGACGCCGGCAAGCCGCCACGTGGCTGGCACGTCGACGCGCGGCGATGGAGGATTGACGCGCCTGGAGCGGCAGGAAGTGCTTCGCCGGTTGTCGTGCGCCATGCATCCATTCGATCGCGGGCCGCGTCAAATGTAGTGGGCATCGGCCGCTATGGCAATTAAGACTCCAATGTCCCTTCGAATGCACGCCTTCATCGGTTCCATCGGTATACTCATCCTGGGTTTTCCGGCGCTGGCGGCAGCGTCGTCCGTCCCTGGAATCAATAACTTCTACCAGGTTGATCCGGAAGTGTACCGCGGCGCACAACCTACCGCGGAAGGCTTCAAGTATCTCGGTCAGCTTGGTGTCAAGATCGTGATCGATCTGCGCAAGCGCGACGAAAAGTCGGCGCAGGAGGAGCAACTGGTGACCGCCGCCGGCATGCGATATGTCAGCGTCCCCATGACGGGCTTGACGCCGCCCACACCTGCCGAAACAAGCCAGATACTGGCGATGTTGGAGGACGCGGCGGCCGGACCTGTTTTCGTACATTGCAAGCGGGGCGCGGACCGCACCGGAGCCGTGATCGCAGCATACCGGATCGATCATGAGAAATGGGACAATTCCCGCGCTTTGCAAGAAGCGATGGCCGATGGTATGAGCCGGATGCAATTCAAGCGGCAGGACTTTATCCGCACTTTTCAGCCTGCCACGACAGACGCCGGCAGCGCCCGGACTCCGGCGGAAGTCGTGAGCAATTTACCGCACGCCCCAGCCCAGTAAGACGGCGGTCGCGGCGCGACGATACCTACTCGTAGCGTGGCCCAGCCGATCCACCCGCAATCGAGTGCCGCCAACAAATAGGCTTCCGCGAGAATATCTACTTGCCGGCCCGAGCTAGCGCCTCCGCCGCGTGCGGCTGGGGATGCGCGCCGAGCGGGGGCGGCGCGTCTATGGTTTGCGCGGGGCTGGCCGGCGGATGGCGCACCACTTTGCGAACACACCGTATCCGGGAAAGTTGGCGACAGAGCCGCTTCGCCTGGATGGCTTTCACTCATTGGACCGCCTCAAATCCGAACCCTATTTCAACGTCATCGCCGTCGCTTCCCAGCCCCCCAGATCCCGCGGG
>Ga0187855_10001380_pt1 | contig 19297 bp, 12 predicted proteins | sample June2016WEW_8_10_2_FD_132969 | JGI IMG/M metagenome (GOLD analysis project Ga0187855, IMG submission 132969) | Peatland microbial communities from SPRUCE experiment site at the Marcell Experimental Forest, Minnesota, USA - June2016WEW_8_10 | ecosystem: Environmental > Terrestrial > Soil >...
TCGGTGCCGCTGAAGAACTACCGGGCGGTTCCGGTCGAGCCTCTGGCGAGCAAGATTGTGATCGACACGAACAACTACTACCCTCAACGCGACGGCCACTTCCCTGAGCTCGACAATGAGTCGACCACCACATCCGAACTATTGCAGGCGCACTTGCCGACCTCGAAGGTCGTCAAGGCTTTCAACCACATCTACGCCGCTGCGCTTACCACCGACGGGCAGCCGGCTGGCACAAAGAATCGTCGCGCGCTGGTCATCGCGGGCAACGACGAAGGGGCCAAGGCCACAGTCGCTCGCCTACTGAACCAGTTCGGTTTCGATACGGTGGACGCAGGCCCGCTGAAGGAGGGATGGCGCATCCAGCGCGATACCCCCGGCTACGGTCCGCGTCGCACGGCAGAGGAGCTGCGCCGAGATCTTGCGGCAGCCAAAAGGTACGCGGACCAGTAAGGGCAGATTCAGCGGTATTTCAGTGGCGCCATTGAATCGGCCGCGCGGACTCCGCGCTCTTTGCGCCGCGATGCCCGGGCGGCCCGTTGCGGTGTCCGCCGCCCGTGGTCCATCGCCGCCGCCGGCGGCGCGCGGATGGGATGCTACTACGGTTTAGCTTTTAGCTGGAAGCACTGGCCGCAGCGGTGCTCAATTGGTTGTTCGCCGTTTGCCAGATCTTACTGACGCTCGACCCGGCGTTGATGAATAGGGCCGCGGACGCCAGCGCCACGAAAGCCATCAATAGGGTGTACTCGATCAAATCCTGGCCTTGCTCGTCTTGCCAAAGCCGGTTCATAATGTTCAACATAGTTATCTCCTTGTGCAGTGAAATTCATGAGTCGTTTTCCTTTGTGACACGGGTGTGACACTGGGAAAAACGATCTGTCACGAAGTCTAGCACCGCCGCACAGCCAGGCTCAATGATCTCTTTGGTGGTCGGTAAATAGCTAACGATCGGAATGAACATCGTTGGCCGCGTGGCAGATGCCGAATACTGTCCATCAGCTACGGATCTGGCGCGGAAACACGACACTTCACGACACACTCCATGGGGTAGCCGGAGATAACGCCCGTGGCGCCGGACGGTACTTCCGGGTGCGCGGTTGGGTGGCATAACGTGCTTCGACGCGCCCGCTCTCCGGCCGCTCTCCTGGCACGATGTCATAATGATGTGCATGCTCCGCCACAAATCGATCATCCGGCTCGCACCTTATTTCCTATGGACAGCCGCCGCGGCGGCCCAAACCCCAACTCTCGACATCCCGGCGCTTGAAGCCTCCGCCAACGCGGAACTCGCCGCCACGAAAACGCCCGGCTCGGCCATCGGCATCGTGAAGGATGGCCGCCTGGTTTACGCCAAGGGGTTCGGCACATCGAACGTGGAGACCGGCGCGCTCGTTACCCCGGAGACGCTGTTCCGCTTGGGCTCGACCACAAAAATGCTGACTGCGGCAGCCGTCGCCACGCTCGTGGCCGAGGGTAAGCTCGATTTCCAGGACCCCGTGGGCAAGTACATCAAGGGGTTCGATCCGGCCATTGCCGCGCTTACCGTAAACCAGATCCTCAGCCACACCGCCGGCCTCAAGGACGAAGCGATCATGAACGGGCGGCACGACGAGGCGGCTCTCGGCGAGGAAATCCGTGCCTGGAAATCCGACTGGCTCTTCACCAAACCAGGCGTCATCTTCTCCTACGCCAATCCTGGTTACTGGCTGGCGGGCTACCTGGCGGAAACCGTCAGTGGCAAGCCCTACGCGGATGTAATGCAAGACCGCGTGTTCGGACCCGTTGGCATGGCCTCGTCGACGTTGCGCCCACTGATGGCGATGACGCGCCCGCTCTCGCAAGGGCACGACCTGGCGAGCGGCCACGCCGCCGTGCTGCGCCCTGCGCCGGACAATGCGGCGAACTGGCCGGCGGGCTCGGTCTTTTCAAATCTTCACGATCTTTCGCGCTTCACGATCGCCATGATGAACGATGGCAAGCTCGACGGAAAGCAGGCGCTCTCGCCGAAAGTAGTGACGGCGCTCACCACGCCGCACGCCAAGGCTCCCGGCTGGGAAACGCCGTACGGTTATGGCCTGAACGTTCAGCAGACCGGTGGGCTGCGCGTATGGACGCACGGAGGAGCTCGGGCCGGATACGGTTCCTTCATCGCTATGCTGCCGGACAGTCAGGCGGCCGTAATCGTGCTGTGCAATCGCAGCGGCGAGAGTCTGGAGAAGACCCACCTCAAGATCATGCAAATCCTCGGCGCGCCGCAGCTCGAGACCCACGACAAAATGCTGGCAAGCGCGATCCCGCCGAACGATTTTGCAAAGTATGTCGGCTCGTATCGGAACGGAGACAATACCAGAAAAATCGAAGAGCGGGAAGGCAAGCTGTTCCTCGATTTGAAGGAACTGCACAAGGGCGTGGGCGGTTGGTTGGTAACGAAGTCCGCGGATGGCAAGCCGGCCGGGCATATCTTTGCGGTTCCCGGAGCGGACGGCAAGATCGAGTACTTATACGAGGGTGGACGGGCCGAGATGAGGGTGATATCGTTCCCGTGATGACCGCGCCTGAGCGCTGGCGCTGGACGGGGACGAACTGCAGGCCTGGCACGATGGACCTTCCGGAAGCTGCGCGGATGACCATTACACTGGCTCGATCTCCGCTGGGCGCCCAGCTCCGCCGAGTTTGTAATCGTCTGCTTCCGCACCGCCCCGAAGACGAGTTGCCGGCAGGGGGCTCTTTTTGAGTACGAATTTGCATGAGGCCGTGCAGGTCATCGGCGGGCGCATTCCCGCTTTCTACTTCATCGCCGCCGCTCTCGAGGGCCGCGCCGGATACCTTGGTCCGCTGTAGGGTCACCCCGACGTCCTATTTCAAGATCCCGCAAACGGCGCGGCCCAGGTCTTCTTCTACACCGGCGCGCTGGGCACAACTTTTTCCGGATACGCCGTCCTCAGTTCAGGCAACCCTTGGTACATCGCTGGACGACACCCAAGCATACCTGCCCGAAGACTGGGCCGCGCCGCCAAGAGCCGGCCATTCTGTTTCATTGACGGGCAACTGGCTTCCGGCGATAATGATCCTTCCGCGATCTTTGCAGAATCCGCTTACCGTCCGAGAAGCTAATGCAGTCTTACTGTTTGCTTCCCGTCCTTCTCGCCGTCGCCGTCACGAGCGTACAAGGCCAGAGCCAGAGTGCAACGTCTCTTTCAGCCGCACCCGCAACCGCCAACATGGGACAGGCGGTCACGTTAACCGCTGCCGTAACTCCCCCAACTGCCACCGGCAAAATCACGTTTTACGATGGCGCGGCCATTTTGGGCGTGGCGCCCGTCTCCAATGGCTCATCCAGTCTGATCGCCATAAGCATCGGTTACGGGAACCGCGTGCTCACCGCTCGATACAGCGGCGACAGCCACTATGCGGGCAGCCTTTCGCCATCCTTCGCCGAGCATATTGTCACCCAACCGGGTGGGACATTAGTATCCGGGACCGGTACCGCTAACCTTGACTCAAAACTGATACCCGCTGCTCTTGCCGACCTGAACCACGACGGAAACGCCGATCTGGTCGCCACCGCGAGCAATGGAAATTACGCGGGCGCGGGCACCGTCTGGGTTTTTCTAGGCAACGCAGACGGTACATTCCAAACCGGGCAATCGTATTTGGATGGCACGTCGAGTTACGCACTGGCGGTCGCGGACATCGACATGGATGGCAATCCGGATCTGTTGGTTACCGGGCCCACCGGCCTGACCTGGCTGATCGGGAAAGGCGATGGCACTTTCACCCCCGGATCGATCATTCTCGATGCTACCGACCTCGATGTCGTCCGGGTGGCCGATATCAACGCCGACGGCAAACCGGATTTGTTACTGCTGCGGAGCGCGTCCCCGGCTGTCGAGATTCTGTTCGGAAATGGCGATGGCACATTTCAGACCGGCACTCCCGTGATGCTGCCGTTGTCCAGCCCAGCCCGGGATTTGCTGGTGGCCGATTTTAACGGCGATGGCATTCCTGATCTGGCGGTGGCGCTCCCAGGTGCAAACTGCGTCACCATATTCCTCGGCACGGGGCCAGGGACGTTCGGCGCGCCCGTAGCTTATACGTCGAATGGAGCCATGACGCTCAACGTGGGCGACTTCAACAACGACGGCAAACTGGACCTCGTGGTCGGCGGCCCCTACGCCACCTTCGATCTCCTGCTGGGGAACGGCGACGGGACTTTCGGCCCGGCCCACAGCATCTCCACCTACGAAGGTCCGCCGCCAACCCTTGGCACTTACCCCATCGCTCCGTATGACTTTGACGGCGATGGCAACGCGGATGTGGTCACCTCCGGTTTGATCGTGCTGCTGGGCAATGGGGATGGCACTTTCCGGGCGCCTTTGGAGTTTTTCAGCCTCCCTTTCGGCGGAGGTTCGGTGGTCGGGGACCTGAATCACGACGGCATTGCCGATATCGTGGGCCCCGGTTTCCCGGCGGCGATCCAACCCTGGCTTGGCGCGGTCGCTCCCATATTCACCCTAACCGCGAGTCCCAACCCACCCATGTTGGGCCAGCCCGTGACGCTCATCGTCGCCTGCAATTATCTGGACGCTAGCGGAACCCTGACTTTCGAGGATATCGAAGACACCGGAACTCCGCTTGGCACCGCCCCGCTCGTCAATGGCGGCGCAACTCTTAACCTGGGCCCGCTTGCTACCGGCCCCCATATCATCCATGCGACGTACAGCGGTAACGGCAAATATGCCCCAACCGTCCTTCCTCCCCTCTACCTCGTCGCTGAGCAATCCATTGGTCCTCTGCAGTTCACCGTTTCGCCTAACCCGGCCCTTCCCGGCCAGCCAATTACCATGACCGCTGTTGTCCCGATCGACGTCGGTAACGCCCTCATTGCTTTCTTCGATGGCACCACGCTTCTCAACGGGCAGACCTTATATTCCGAAACTGCCACCTTTACAACGACTCTGTCCGCCGGTGTGCATCAGTTGACCGCCCTAATCCCACCCTATCTTGGATACCTGCCTGCGTCCGCCTCCGTGGTTGAAAACGTTATCGCCACGCCTAACGGTCTTATAGTGCCGGGCCCCACCTATGGGTTGAGTTCGACCATAACCCAGGCCATAGCCCTGGATCTGAACGGCGATGGACTGCCCGATCTTGCGGTCCTGGATCCCGGCAACCGCCAGGTAAGTGTTCTTTTGAATAACGGTCAATCGGTATTCCTGGACCCGGTAGCCATTCCGCTGGGTTTTGTTCCGGGCGCCATCGTCGCCACGGGATTCTTCAGTCCCTACGCAGACTTCGCAGTGACCGATCCCAGCGCTAACGCCGTCTACAGATATGAGTATGACTCCGGCCAACTGGCGGTCGTCGGAAATGTTCAGGTGGGACAACAGCCTGTCGCCATCGCGGCCGCCGACTTCGATGGCGACGGCGTTGTCGATCTGGTCACTGCCAACGCTGGCTCCAACAACGTAAGCGTGATTCTCAGCAGCGCCATAAACCCTGTGACCTTGGCCACCGGCAACCATCCGGACGCCATCGTCGCCGGAGACTTCAATGGTGATGGCAAGGCTGACTTCGCCGTTGCCAACCAGAACGATAACGATGTGATGGTGTTCCTCGGAAACGGAGACGGCACGTTCAAGCCTCCCGTGACTGCATCGGTGGGTTCAAGCCCGATTGCGCTGGTCGCGGGCGATCTGAATGGGGACCTCGAGACCGACCTGGTGGTGCTTGACGGCGCATCGGATCAGGCAACTATCCTGCTGAGCAATGGAGACGGCACTTTCCGCACGTTCGCGACCTATGCGCTGGGATCGGCCCCCTCGGCCGCCGTGCTGGCCGACATGAATGGAGACAACAAATTGGATCTCGTGGTCGCCACAGCGTCGGCTCTGCTGGTGCTTAACGGGAACGGAGACGGCACGTTCGGCGCGCCCGTAAAGTACACTCAGTATGCCGGCGCGGCTTCGGTGGCGGCGGCCCCATTCATGGGCGATGGCCGCATGGATCTGGCCGTCACTCTGCCCGCTGCCAACTCTGTTTCCTTCGTGGTCAACGGCCAGCCGACCACCACCAGCTTGTCGGTTTCGCCTTCGGCCAGCACCCTGTCACTCGAGGTCACATTAAAGGCCACCGTCTCCCCGGCCGGCGCGACGGGCTTCGCCGCCTTTTACGACGGAACAACGCCCATCGGCGGAGCGCCCGTTTCAAACTCCATGGCATCGTTCTCGACCGCTCTCCTCCTGCCTGGCGTGCATTCCCTGTCGGCGCGCTTCGTAAGTGGGCTTGGCTATGGCCCAAGTTCATCGGGCACGGTTAGCCTGCGCGTCTCGCCCGTGCCGTCGTCCGGTCTCTCCGGGCCAACCAGGCAGACATTCCGAGTCGATAGCCCCATCAATCTGATTCCCGGCGATTTCAATAACGACGGCATCGAGGACTTCGCGTTCTGGCGACAGGGCAATGGGCTGAGAGTTCTCTTGGGGAACGGCGACGGCACCTTCCAGGAAATTCCTCCAGGATCGAGCCAGGGAGGTTCGCCCGCCGTCACGGCTGACTTTAACAACGATGGCAATATGGATATCGTCTACATTAACGGCAGCCTTTTGTTGGCCCTGGGTGACGGCAAGGGTGGCTTCTCGGAATCGCGCCTTATTGGCATCGGCAATTCGATCGGCGCAACCGACTTCAATGGCGATGGCAAAGCTGATTTCGTCCTGTCAGATCCTAACGGCACGGCCGACGTCTACCTCGGAATCGGGAACGGAACGTTTCAATTGCCCTTCTATTACCCGGCTGGTCCCAACCCCCTTCTGGTGGCCCCCGGCGATTTCAACGGAGATGGGAAGCCGGATGTCGTTGTGGTGAATTACCTCCCCGCCTTGCCCGGATTGACCGATTCGGAGCAAGTGCGCGTACTTCCAGGCAAAGGTGACGGCAGCTTGGAAGCCGCCCTGCCGCCCATCACCATTTCCGGGGCGCCAGTTTCCATCGCGCTGGCGGATTTCAATGGCGACGGCCACCTCGATGTCGCCATCGTGCAGAGCGAAACCAATACCGCGTCCATTCTGCTCGGCAAGGGCGACGGCACATTCGCGTCGCCGATGACGTTTGCCTTAGGCGGCACTCCCGCGCAAGTCCTGGCCGCCGACATGGATGGCGATGGCCGCCCGGATCTCGTGGTCATGTTCGCCTCGGCGGCGCCGGCCTTCGCTGTTTTTCGAGGCCTCGGCGATGGCACTTTCGCTGCCCCCGTCAATTACTCTGACATCATGGCGCCATCCGCCATGGCCGTTGGAGATGTGAACGGCGATGGCCGGCTTGACGTGGTCCTGGCCGAGGGTAATACCGTGAACGTCTTCTTCGGTACATCCCTCGGCGTGACGGCTGACTTCAACGGCGACGGCCACCCGGATCTGATATGGCAAGATCCCAATTCCGGACTTGCCCAGGTATGGTATCTGGTCTGTCCGCCCTGCGTGCCACTCGCCGGAGCGGCCAACCTGACACTGAAGAATCCGTGGCGCATTGTGGGCGTCGCGGACTTCGATGGGAATGGCACTCCGGACCTCGTCTGGCAAGACCCGTTGAGCGGAGCCGTTCAGGTCTGGTATATGGGAGGCATTGGAGGAAATGTGGTGATGTCGGCGGCTAACATCACCAACGCGAACCCCTGGAAAGTCGTCTCCGTCGCGGATTTCAACCGGGACGGCCATCCGGATCTCCTCTGGCAGGACCCCCAATCCGGATTTGCCCAGATCTGGTATCTCGGCGGACCGGGGGGGATTACCCTCCAGGGCGCGGCCAATCTGGACAAAACCAACCCGTGGCATATCGTAGGCACCGGCGATTTCAACGGCGACGGATTTCCCGACGTTGTCTGGCAGGATCCGGTCAGCGGCATGGTGCAAATCTGGTATATGGGTGGAACCACCGCTGGACAAATAGGCAGCCAATTGCAAACCGCCATTAACCTGACCGCCAATTCCTGGCATGTAGTGGCGATCGCCGACTTCAACCAGGATGGCCACCCGGACGTGGTGTTCCAGAATCCCGCCAACGGCGCGGCCCAGATCTTCTTCTACACCGGAGCGATGGGCACGACTCTCTCCGGATACGCCGTCATTAGCTCCGGCAACCCGTGGTACATTGCCGGACCCCACTAAAGTACCGGCTAGCCTAAGCGCCGAATAGCCGCCGCGACCATGCCTCAAACAACCGCAAACCAGCGGCATCGCGGAATATTCGTGGATTCGTTTTCTGCTGTGGGATGTGTTGGGCGAGACGCTGAGGGCAGCGCTTTATATCGCGCGGGGCCGCGTCTTCAGCGACCGGGTGATGGAGCCGGACGCGGCTTTGGGTGATTTTACCTGGATGATCGTGGCGCTGCTGGGCGCGGCGACCCTGGGCTGGTCGCTGTGGCGCCGGCTACATCGACCGTAGCTTTGCTTTTTCCCTCTCGAACTCCTCCGGAGTGAGGATTCCCCGCTCCTTCAGTTTCTCTAATTCGTCCAGACGCTGGATGAGGTTCATGGGCGGGGCGGGCGGGGCAGGCGGGGCAGGCGGCGGAGACGGGGGCGGAGGCGCGGGCGCGACGACAGCGGCGGGCCTGCGGCTGCGCATAAACAAGAACGCCGCGGCGCCGAGAATCAGGACACCGATCCCGATTTCGTAAGGCAGCAAGTTCGAGGTGGAACTGGGCTGGCTCGCGGACACGTCCTCATCCGGCGCGACCTTGCCGTCGATGAAGATCACTCTTTGATTCGGATACGCGTATACCTTTTTAGAACCGAGATTGGCGATGGTAGTCGGCTGCCCGAGCAGGGCCACCACCTGATCGATAGTCATCCCCGCTGAAATTGTAGGTGGCGCGGCGGGCGGCTGGTCCGGCGGCGGTGGGGGTGGTTCAATTGGAGCGAGCGGCTGTTCCGCGGGAGCCGCTTGAGGCTGCGCGGCCCGCGGCGCGGGGGCAGAGGTCTGGACCGGGGCCGCAGCGGGGGCCTGCGTAGACGTGGTGGACGTGGATTTCCCGCCTCCGCCACCAGCGCCGACTCCCAACACCTCCGAGATGAGGCCTTCCGCCTCCGGGATCTCGAGTTTGGCCGCCTTATGGAAGCGGATCTGCGCCCGGTAGCGGACCGAATTCACCTCCTCGGAAATCAGGGTCAGATCAATGTCATCCTTGACCACTTCGACCTTGGTCAAGTACAGTTTTTCTCCGGCCACGAAGGGCCGCGTTGCGGGAGCGGCGCCTTGCGCGGTTTGATTGGCTGTGCCTACGCCTGGGATCAACTTGATGCCGGGAATCTTGGAGAGGATTCGGGTCGCGCCGGTGCAGGCGGCCTTGGATGGACCGGTGAGCGAAATTTTTCCATCGCTGTATTGGTGGATGCAGGTGAGGGGGTCCGCGCCGCCGGTGAAACCGCCCTTGTGCAGGACCAACGTGGTGCCCTTGACCACGAATTCGCCTTCGGCATTCACGCTGGATAGCCTGTACTTGCCTTCCAGCTTCTTCTCCAATGCGGCCCTATCGGCCGCCGTGGCATAGGCTGCCGTCAACAGCACCGCAAGCAACGGAACGAAGCGCGGCATCGGTCGTGTTGGCATCACACCACTCTCCTGGTCTGGCTCTGCACTGTTGCCGACCTTCTCGGATTATACATAAATGCGCGTTCCGCGCGGCTGGGTTTGCAGACGTGGCCCTTTTTGCGAGCCGCGCGGGACGAGTGCTGGCGGCATGGCAGGCGCCGCTGGAACCCCTGTAATCATTGAGGGGTTGCAGGGTGCGCGTGCGGCAAACACACGTTTAGGACCCGGCCGGTGCCACTCGTAATGGACACAGTAGAGTTTAAATTGGAGTAAATGTATGAGAATAGATGGAGTAAGACATCGTGGACCATGACGCTCAGCCTTAGCGAAGCGGATATCCGCTCGGTATTGCCCATGGCGGATCTGATCGGCGCTATGGAAGCGGCGCTGGCCGCATTCTCATCCGGCCAGGTGGTACAGCCGGTGCGCCCCGTAGTGGAAATGGGAGAAGCGGCCTTCTTCTCCGCCATGCCCGGATTCGTGCGGCATCCGGCGGTGATGGGCGCCAAACTGGTGGCCGTAATCGGCGCCAACCAGGCGCGGGGCCTGCCCACTCACCGGGCCAGCATCCTGCTGCTCGATCCGGAAACGGGCGGGCTGATTGCGCTGATGGACGGCCGCCTCATCACAGAGATGCGCACGGCTGCGGTCTCGGCCGTCTCGGCAAAGTACATGGCGCGCGCGGATGCCGGCGTGCTCGCCATCGTCGGCTCCGGAGTCCAGGCGCGCAGCCATCTGGCGGCTTTGACGCTGTGGCGCCCCTTTGCCGAAGTGCGCGTCTGGAGCCCCACGCCGGATCATGTGCGGCAGTTCGCGGCTGAATCGGCTGTGCCGGTGCGCGCGTGCCGGAGCGCCGCCGAAGCCGTCCGCGGCGCCGATGTTGTGGTGCTGGCGACCGCCTCCGCCACGCCGGTCGTGGAAGATGCCTGGGTGGTGCCCGGCGCGCATGTGGTCTCGGTCGGCGCGTGCCGGCCCAATCAGCGGGAAATGGACCCGGCGCTGGTGGCGCGCGCTCGCGTGGTGGTGGATTCGCGGGCTTCCGCATTCCAGGAATCGGGCGATATTGTGCTGGGTCTCGGCGAGGGCCGTTTCGCGGCCAGCCATGTGGTGGCCGAACTTGGCGAGGTGATCTCGGGCGAAGTGTCCGGCCGCACTTCGGGATCGGAAGTTACCGTCTTCAAATCGCTGGGCCTGGCGGTGGAAGACCTGGCGGCTGCCAGCCTGGCGTACCAGCGCGCCAGCCGGCAGGGTAAGGGCATCCGGATCGATCTGGGCGGATAGATCCGGAAAAGAATCCCCGGAACAAATCGCCCTCGTCTGCGTATTACGTTGTTGGGAGCCGCTATGAATTGGATCGATCTCACGCTCGCCGTGCTGCTGATCGTCTCGATCGTCTCCGGCCTGAAGCTCGGCTTCGCGAGGACGGCCATCGGCCTGCTCACCACCATTCTGGCGCTGGTCTTCGGCCTGCATTATTACCGCGCGGTCGCGGTCAGTCTGCGGCCCCACATTTCGCACAGTCCGACCGCCGATGTGCTGGGCTTCTTGATTGTGTTCGTCGGCATCACCATGCTGGGCGAGGTCGTGAGCGGGATGCTGGCTCGCTTCATCCGGTCCACGGACCTGGTTTGGCTGGATCGCGCGCTCGGCGGAGCATTCGGCGTGGTGCGCGGCTTCCTTTTCGGCGCCATCATGATCTGGGGTTTGATGGCGTTCCTGCCCGTGCAACCCAAGCTGGTCCTCTCTGAATCGCGCCTGGCGCCTTGCGTGATGGATGCGGCCCGCAGAGTCGCGGACGCCTCGCCCGATGAGGTGAAGCGCACCTTCCGCCAGAGCTATCGCGAGCTGAACCGGGTCTTGCCGGAGAAAATCAAGGACCGGTTGCCGAACGCCCCGCTTGGCCAAATCTGAGATCGGGTATTGGCCGCAATTTGTCACATTTTCCGGAGCGATTGCCAGAGACTCCAGGAGGACGCGGCGGCGTTCGGTCGGTAGCGTCGTCCCGCACTTCCTTCGATTCGGCCCGGATCACGGCCAACCGGCGAAGCACGGCGTCAGCGTCCACCCAAAACTGCTCGTGGAGTGGGTGAGTCACTCAATCCCGTCTCGCCCTAACCCGCTGAAAACAAAAGCGAGGTACAGCCAGCCCGCCCGACCTGACGAAACCCCGTGCTACTCTGATGTAGGACAAAGAATATCCACCCCTCCGAATAGGCTCTCCGCACTCGCCGCAACGTGTTCTGCCGGGAACCGCCTCGCTCTTTGACAATCTCGATCGCAGCCGGGGGCGATTCTGGCCAGCCAGCCAACGCAACAAATGCAACCGGATGCAACATGAAATCGAAAAATCCTCACCGTGTAACGACCTGAGCGGGGCGAGGCCCAACCATCGCACATCGCGAAGCGAACCCGAATTTCCCCAACCATGCAATGTCAAGCAATACTTCAGCTAAGCCTGGCAACTATAACACAATACAATAACTTGAACCGCCGATTTTAACGATTGGTTTCGGGTGGCAGATTTTGCGTGGCCGTGACTACGTGCACAAAAACGCCCCGTTCTGCACAATCCCGCACAACGAAAACACGCCAAGATCCGGACGGCCTACCGCTCTGAGGACCCTCCTCTCCTGCTCAAGCCCGACGTGCCCCGCAGACTACAGCCCTATTCCGTCCGGTCCTTAACTCTCGCATCTTGGACAGTCTGCCCTTGCATGTTCTCTGGCGCGTCCGCCCCGCCCCGCTTAAGAGGCACGACATGGTCAATCACATAACCGGGGCATGGCCAGACCGGAGATCCCGTCGCCGGGCAGGGGTACATCGATTTGAAGGCGCGGAGCGCGCTTGCGTTCCGGCGAATCCGGCCGCTCACTTTCGCAGGACTCCAGATTTGTTCGCGCAGACGCGGGAACTGGTGCGCGAGTCGAAGGACAGGCCCGGGAGGCCCGCCCCACCATGTGAGATAATGGCCCTGTGCACTCCACCAGTGCCGCGTACTTCCTCTTCATAACCATCGTCTTACTTGCATATTGGTTGGTAGCAGGCTGGCGTCTCGCCCGTTTGACCGTGCTCCTGGCGGCCAACTACTTCTTCTGTGCAAGGTACGGACTATTCTATCTCGCACTTATCCCCATTTGCTCTACGATAGACTATCTGGCCGGCCGGGGGATGCAAGCGTTCCAGAACTCCTTAGTCCGGCGCGGTTTTGTTGGGCTAAGTCTTGCCGCAAACCTCAGCCTGTTGGTGTTGTCGCGTCACATGACCTTGTTTCTGCAACCATCGGTCTGGGACTGGGTCTTCCCGCTTAGCCTGTCGTTCTATGCCTTTCAATCCCTGTCCTACACTATCGATATCTATCGCAAGGACGCGCCGGCAGCTTCCACTTACCTGGGTTACATGGCGGCGGCTTCGTTCTTTCCCACTATCCAGGCGGGCCCTATCACCCGCCCCGCCGAGATACTGAAGCAGCTTACCCGCAAGTTCGAGCTGCTCCCGGCCGACGGATCGCGCGCGCTGTTCCTCATCGTGTTCGGCCTCCTGAAAAAACTGCTCATCGCGGATTACCTCGCCGGCAACCTGGTGAACCGAGTCTTCGACACACCCAACTTATACAGCGGCATGGAGAATCTGGCCGCGGTCTACGCCTACTCACTGGCGCTGTACTACGATTTCTCCGGTTATACCGATATCGCGCGCGGCTGCGGCATGCTGCTGGGCGTCCGGCTTCCCATCAATTTCGACCGCCCCTACACCTCCGTGAATATGACCGACTTCTGGCGCCGCTGGCACATCACGTTTTCCAACTGGCTCCGCGACTATCTTTACTTCTCACTCCCCGGCAAGCGGACCCGCGTCTGGCCTTACCTGAATCTGGTCATCACCATGGTTCTGGGCGGATTGTGGCATGGCACGACGTGGCCGTTTGCCATCTGGGGCCTGCTGCACGGCAGCGCCCTGGCCGTAACCCGCCGCTGGCAGGCATGGCGCGGCCGGCGTCCCGAAACCGGCTGGACTTCGCGAGCTATCCGCATCTTTTGCACCTACCAGTTTGTCTGTCTCACTTGGGTGTTCTTCCGCAGCCCGACTACGGCCGTGGCCGTTGACATTCTGAAGCGCATCGGGTCGCTGAGTTTCTCACTGCAAAATGTCTCGGCCGGCGTGGTTCTGGTATCGCTGGTGGGCGTCGCCGGCCAGGCTGTACCGAAGAACTGGTACGAGCGCGGGGTGGTTCTGTTTGGCCGCACGCCGTTTTATGTGCAGGCGGCCGCTATGGCGCTGTCCGTGGTAGCCATTCAGTTGTTGGCGGGCCGCGGCGCTGCGCCTTTCGTGTATACGCGGTTCTGACATGCGGGAATTTGCTAAGAAAGTCGCGGCAAGTGGGGCAGGCCTCCAGGCCTGCGGCCGACGTCTACGTCGGCCCGCGCGGGCTCGCAATGTAATGGGGAAAAGGGGCGGGTCTGGAGACCCGCCGCAGGCGTGGACGCCCGCCCCACACTGACATGCGCGCATTCCCCATCCGCACCGCCCTCACCGTCGCAACGTTCGTGCTGGTTTTGGCCGCCCTATCTCGCGTCGTGCATGGCGTGGAGGCGCCCAGCCCGCTGGCCGCCGCCGCCATTGTCGAGTTCACTCCTGAACTGACGCCACTGCGGCCATGGCTGCCGCATGCGGCGCCCGAGTCCATCGTGCCGCCGCGCGCAGGTATGCGTTCCACCCTGGACGATCGAAACGGCGGCCTCGACCGCTTCTACGCTGCTCTTTGGCGCACCGAGCGCGGCGCGCCCCTGGCCATCACCCGTATCCTGCATTACGGCGACTCGCCCACTACCGCCGACCTGATCACCGGCGACACTCGCCAACTTCTGCAGAAGCGCTTCGGGGATGCGGGCCACGGCTTCACCTTGATCGGCAAGCCCTGGGCCTGGTACGGACATCGCGGCGTGGAGCTATCCAGCCACGGCTGGCAGATGGACCCGGGCACGCGCTGGGATCTGCGCAATAGCCTGTTCGGTCTTGGCGGCGTGGCCTTCTCCGGCGGCACCGGCGCATTCAGCCGGGTCACTCTGCGCGACCCCACCCAGACACGTTTGGAAGTATGGTTCCTCCGCCAGCCGAACGGTGGAGACATCGCGATTTCGTCCGGCGGCCAGCCCATCGGCAGCATCGCCACGGACGCGCCATCCCGCACCGCCGGGTTTCAAAGCTTCGACCTGAAGCCGGGAACCGGCACGCTGGACTTCACCATCGAGGGCCCCGTGCGCCTGTTCGGCATCACGCTGGAGAAGCAGAAAACCGGCGTGGTCTACGACAGCATCGGCCTGAATGGCGCGTCCGTCTCCATGCTGGCCCTGCTCTTCAACGAGAGCCACTGGGCGGAGGAGTTGCGCCACCGCAACCCCGACCTGGTGGTCCTCAACTACGGTACCAACGAGAGCGGGTTCGCCGGCTTCCTCACCCGCGAATACGAGAAGGAGCTGCGCGAAGCCATCCGCCGCGTGCGCACCGCGCTGCCCAATGCTTCTATACTGGTGATGAGTCCCATGGACCGCGGCCAGAAGAATGGTGGTGAGATTGAAACGCTGCCCACCATACCTCGCATCGTCGAGATTCAGCGCCGCGTGGCCGCCCAGCTCGGTTGCGGATTCTTCAACACATTCGAAGCGATGGGAGGCGCGGGGACCATGGCGCGCTGGTATGACAGCCAGCCCCGGCTGGTCTCGGCGGACTTCATCCATCCCACGCCAGCCGGCGCGCGCATCGTCGCCACGGCTTTCGTGCGCGAATTGACCTTGGGATTGAACCGCTACAAATTGCACCAGGTGCTGAATCCGAATGCTGTCGCCGAGGTGCGCTGACCGCATGCCGCGCTACTCCGCCATCGTTTTGCTGTGCCTCTCGACCGCGCTCCCGTCTTTCGCTCAAGCCAGCGCGCAGACCACCCCAACCGCCAAAGTCAGCGCCAAGAAGAGGCCCGCCAAAAAGGCCAAAAAGAAGGCCCGAACGCCCCGCGTCCGCCACTATTCCCCGCCCCGCGTGAACGCCAAGACACGCGCGGCATCTTTGCAGAAAGTGGCGTTCCAATTGGATGAGCGCCCCGACCCCGTGATCGACCGGCCGGGTACGCTGGTGCCTTTCTTCGAGCGTCTCTACCGCCTCTCCAGCGGCGACAGCCCCGCCGTGCACATCCTGCATTTTGGCGATTCCCACACGGCCTCAGACGATTGGACCGGCGTGCTCCGCGACCTGTTCCAGAACCGCTTCGGCAATGGCGGCGCGGGCTTCTCGCTAGCCGGAATTCCGTTCAAGGGTTATCGCCGCTACGACGTGCGCGGGGGCGCCAGCAAAGCCTGGGATGCAGCCGGCTTGCGCACCGGCGAAGGCGACGGCCTGTTCGGCCTCGGCGGCGTCAGTATCGCCACCGAGCGCACCGGCCAAACCATCTACCTGGATGCGGACTGCGCCTCGGTGGAACTCGACTATCTGCAGCAGCCCGGCGGCGGCCGCGTGGCCCTTTCCGACAACGGCGCAACGGTCAACGAAACGTCCACCGAGGGCCCCTTCGCGCCCGGCTTCCTGGAATACGCCACCACGCCCGGCCACCATCGTTTCGAAGTGCGCACCGAGGAACCGGCGCCGGTGCGGCTGTTCGGATGGGTGACTGAAAACCCCAAAGGCATCACCTACGAATCCATGGGCATCAACGGCGCGGAAGCCGCGCTGATCCAGCGGTGGGACGAGGCCATGCACGCCGCGTATCTCAAACGCCGCGACCCCGCGCTGATCGTGCTGGCCTACGGAACCAACGAGGCCGGCGACTCCAAGTGGAGCGAAGCGGGCTATCTGGAAACATTCTCCGCGATCCTGCAGCGGCTGCGGCGCGCCGTGCCGGCCTCCTCCATTCTGGTGCTGGGCCCTCCGGACCGCTTCGTGCGCGTGAAGGGCCGCTGGCGGCCTTACGAAGGCGTGGACCGCATCGTGGCCGCTCAACAGGAGGCTTGCCGCCAGAATCGCTGCGCCTACTGGAACACACGCGCGCGCATGGGCGCGGAAGGCTCCATGATCAATTGGGTCATGGCCGGCCTGGCCCAGGGCGATTACGTGCATTTCACTTCCCAGGGTTATCAGCGATTGGGCAGCGTGCTGTTTCAAGATATAATGCGGCTGTACGAGAGCTATCTGAAGGTCCGCCCGGAACTAGCCTCCCAAAGCACAGATGAACAAACAAGCCAGGATCACTGAGATTGTCGAGAAACTGTCCGGCAAGCCGCTCGCCATCGGCCCGGACGAGTCGCTGTTTGAATCGGGCGTGCTGGATTCTTTCGCCCTCCCGGACATGGTTGGCGCGCTCGAGCGCGAATTCTCCATTCGCATTCCGGATGCCGACCTCACACCGCGTAAGTTCGATTCCATCGGGCGGATCGAAGCCTACATCGAAACGCGCTCCTGATTATGGCCTACCTGCGGGCGTTCGGCGCTTATCTGCCTTCTCGCGTGGTGGACAACCACGAACTGGCCGCCGCCGCGGGCACGGATGCCGAATGGATCCTGCGGGCCACGGGAATCGTGGAGCGCCGCTTTGCCGCGCCGGATGAATCGGTCGCGTCGCTGGGAATCCACGCCGCGAAAGACTGTGTGGAAAACGCCGGCCTGACCGCCCGCGATGTCGGCCTGCTGCTGGTGGCCAGCAGTTCGGCCGAGCACCGGTTTCCCGGCCCGGCTTCGGCGATCGGCGCCGGGTTGGGGATCAACGGCGTGCCGGCCGTCGATCTGCCCATTGCCAGCGCAGGGTCGCTGTTTGGCATGGCTCTTGCCGCGCACCTCGCAGCGGCCTATGGCAATGTGCTGGTCATCGGCTCGGAAGTGATGTCCCGCGTTGTGGCGCGGCATCCCGTTCATCGGGACACAGCGATTCTATTCGGCGATGGCGCCGGCGCCTGCCTGATCGGTTCCCAAAACGGATTTGCCGAAATCCGCGATTCCCTGCTGGCCAGCGATGGAGATTTCGCCGAAGCCTTGCGCCTCGACTTGGACGCACCCTTATATATGGATGGCAGGACTATCATTATGCAGGCGGCCCGCAAAACTCCGCGCGCGATTTCCGAATTGTTGGAGCGCAACCGCGTCGCGCCCGCGGCGGTGGAAGCCTTTCTGATGCACCAGGCCAATCTGAACCTGATCACGCGCGTGGCCCAAGCGCTGGCCGTTCCGGAGGATCGTTTCTTTCGCAACATTCAGCGGTACGGCAACACCTCGTCGGCGTCGATGTTGATCGCCGCCGCGGAATGGCGCCGGCAACACCCGTTGCCGCCGGCGGGCCCGCTAGTCTTCGCCGCATTCGGAGCCGGGTTGCATTGGGGCGCACTGTTGGCCACGGCATAATTGGCCAAAATACTCCAGATTTTCAGATATCAAGGTCTTAACACCATTCACTAGTGGTGCTATAATATGGTCATGATCAAGCAAGTTCTCACATTCGCCTTCGCGGCGCTCTCCGTTGCGAGCGCAGCGACCTACCACCTATCATTAGTAGAACCTTCCGTCGTGAAGGGCAAGGAACTGAAAGCCGGCGAGTACCAGTTGAACGTCAAGGAAAACTCCGTCGTCATCGTGAAAAACAACAAGCAACAGATGGAAGTTCCCGCCAAAGTCGAGAACACCAACCAGAAGTACAGCCGCACCCGGGTCCTCTATAACGAGAACAAGGGCAAATTCTCCATCCAGGAGATCGAATTGGGCGGCACCACTACCAAGCTGACGTTCGACAGCGGAGTGCAGACCGGCGGCGGCGAGTAATTCGGCGTCACGGCGCCAACGTCAATACGTCTTTGGCTTCCACTTTCCGATATTGCATCGGAAAGCTTTGAGCGGCGTAGTAGTGTTCCCACTGGTCCTTGTAGTGGCGCGACAGCACCTGGCCGGACTGGCCGGTAGTGCCTTCCAATAGGGAATGCTCCCAGTCCGCGAGGTCCGCATCGAGCCGCATCGAAGGCCCCAAGTCGCGGTTATACTGCTTCACCGTGGTTGGCGATCCGCTCATGGCCACGGGACCGATATTGAACAGTCCCGCCACCAGGGGCAGATGCCGTCCTACCGGATTGGCGAGCAGCAGCGGCTCATAGTTGCCGTAGGTCCAATGGCCGGGATCGCGGCCCTGATTGCGCCGTCCGTCCTCCAACCCCTGGGTGAAGGCGCGCAGGATGGCGTCGTCCCAATCGGTGAACCAACCCGCCGGCCGTGTGCGCAGCAGCGTCTCGACCACCGCGGGCGCCATCTGATATTTGTACATGGCCCCCATCGCGGGGGAAGCGCTTTGCGCCACTAATACCTTCAAGCGCTCGTAAGCCAGCGTCGCGATCAGCGGTGCCGCTGCGTCCTTGTCCATCTGGCCCTTCCAGCCGCGCAGCAATTCTATAGCGTTGCCGGCTTGGGCAAGGTCGGTGTGCTGCGCTTTGTGACGGCCGTAAGCCTCCACGATGGCCTGCGCCAGATACCGAAAGAAGCTGGAATACACATCCTTCTGCACCGTCAGCATGTCCTCGGCCCGCCATCCGTTTCGGGCTGTCAGCAGATTCCGTATCTGCCGCGAGCGGTAGTGCGAAGCGAAGTTTCCGTTCACCGCGTATGCGTAGTCCGGCGGAAACGGATTCTGATTCGCCGTCACGATCACACCCGCCGGCGGATTATAGAACGACGGCAACTCATCGAACGGAATGAA
>Ga0187855_10001382_pt1 | contig 19284 bp, 13 predicted proteins | sample June2016WEW_8_10_2_FD_132969 | JGI IMG/M metagenome (GOLD analysis project Ga0187855, IMG submission 132969) | Peatland microbial communities from SPRUCE experiment site at the Marcell Experimental Forest, Minnesota, USA - June2016WEW_8_10 | ecosystem: Environmental > Terrestrial > Soil >...
CGTAAGGATTTCGCGGACGACCCCAGATCGGCGGTTGTCGAGCAAAACCTGGCGAGCTTGCGGGAAGGCTTGGCCGCTTTGGACGCCCGCCTCGCCGCTGGCGATGGACGCGCAGCGGACCTGGTGTCCAACCTGGAAAACAAGATCGCCGAGTTGCGGAAGGATTTCGCGGAAGACCCGAGATCGACGGTTCTCGAGCAAAACCTGGTGAGCTTGCGTAACGGTCTTGCCGCTCTGGACGCCCGACTCGCCGCTGGCGATGGACGCGCAGCGGAACAGGTGTCCAACCTGGAAAACAAGATCGCCGAGTTGCGTAAGGAGTTCGCGGACGACCCCAAATCGGCGGCTGTCGAGCAAAACCTTGCGAGCTTGCGGGAGGCTCTGGCCGCTTTGGACGCCAGCATCGCCGCTGGCGACAGCCGCGCGGCAGACCTGGTGTCCAACCTGGAAAACAAGATAGCCGAGTTGCGTAAGGATTTCGCGGACGACCCCAAATCGGCGGTTCTCGAGCAAAACCTGGCGAACTTGCGGGAGGCTCTGGCCGCCCTGGACACGCGCCTCGCCGCTGGCGATAGCCGCGCAGCAGACCTGGTGTCCAACCTGGAAAACAAGATCGCCGAGTTGCATAAGGAGTTTGCGGACGACCCCAGATCGGCGGCTGTCGAGCAAAACCTTGCGAGCTTGCGGGAGGCTCTGGCCGCTTTGGACGCCCGCATCGCCGCTGGCGACAGCCGCGCGGCAGACCTGGTGTCCAACCTGGAAAACAAGATCGCCGAGTTGCATAAGAAGTTTGCGGACGACCCCAAATCGGCGGTCCTCGAGCAAAGCCTGGCGAACTTGCGGGAAAGCCTGGCAGCATTGGACGCAAAGCAGCACTCCGGCGATAGCCGCGCGGCGGAGCACTTGGCCAGCCTGGAGCAAGCCCTGGCTGCCCTGCAACTGGAGATGTCCGGCCCTTCGGGTCCGGGAAGCATCCGGCGGGCTATAGAGGACGATCTGCGGCGCCACGCCGCGCAGGCCGGCGCACTCGAACAGAAGCTGACAGCTTTCGAGGCAGAACTGCCGTCCAAGATCAAGGCCATTGTGGATGCGGTGCGAGAATCCCTCGATACCAACATGGCCGCGCAACTAAAGGGGCTCGAGGAACAGCAGCGCGCCGCTCAATCCAAATCCACAGTCTTGGAGCAGAGCTTGGCGGGCTTGCGGGAGACTGCGGCGGAGCAGATGGTCTCGGTGGAGCAGAACGCCGCGCATGTCACCGCATTGGATCGAAAGCTCACGGCCCTGCAGGAAGAGCTGCCGCCCAAGATCAAAGCCATCGTGGACGCCGTGCGGGCTTCCCTGGATGCGAGGATGGCTGCGGAGTTGAAGGATCTCGAGGAGCGTCACAGCGCGCAGGTCCAGCAGATCGAAGCCGGCTTCCGGACGGCCCAGGAACAGTTCCGGCAGGAACTGGCTGGCCAATCCGCGTCGCAGGCTTTGGAGCAGGGCATGGCGCAGTTGAAGGCAGATCTGGGAGTGGTGGACGCCCGGCTGGAATTAGGCGATCGCCGGGTGGCGGATCAACTAGCCAGCATCGAACAACACGCTGCCCAGCTCGTCGCCAGAATGGCCGCGGAATTGAAAGATTTGGAGGAGCGGCAACGCGCCGGGGTGGAGCATCTGGAAGCGCGTTTGCGGGCGGAGCGCGAAACCGAGAACCTGCCGGCCAGGATCAGCTCGGCCGTGGACGGGCTGATGCAGTCCATGGAGGCCAAACTCGCCAGTGAGATTCACGCTCTGGAGGCACGCGGGCTGGGGAGCTCTGCGGAACTGGAAAAGGCCCTGCAGTATTCCTCTCTTCTGGAAGCCCGCGTACAAGCGCTGGAACAGCAGTTACAGCGCGGCTCCGACGAAACCGTGGATCGGGCCGTCGAGCGTGTCTGGCAGTCCATCGAAAGCCGCCTGCGGGAGCGCTCCGATCGGGAACCGCCGCCTCCGGTAACCCCCGCGGTCGAATCCCTCACCGAATTAAGGCAGAAATCGAGCAGCGCCGAGCAGAGCGTCCTAGATCTGATTGCGGGGATCGGGAACTTGTTTGAAAGGCCGGGGCCGCGAGTGACGCAGGAGACGCCGCCCGAGCCACCCGTAGAGGCGAGGCATACCGCACCGGAACGGGAGACCCCGCCAAAAGCTCAGACCGCGCCCGAAGCGAAGCCTGAACCGGAAGCGAAGCATGAGCCAGAGACGAAGTCCGAACCGGAAGCAAAGCTTGAGCCGCAAGCGGCAGCCGGTTCCGCGCCGGATCCTGCGGTGTTGGAACCGAAGCCAGCGCCGGAGCCTTCCGCGCACAAGAAGCCTGCGGAGGGCGCGACTGCGGCTGCTCCGGACGTGGGCTCCGAAGAGCCTGCTGCGCCTGCGGAGGAGTTTGCGGAATCGCAGCCCGGTGAGAAGCCTCCTGTGATCCTCTTCAGACCCAAGGATCCCGGCCGCAAGTGGCGCATCCCGTTCGTCTCGTCGTTCTTCGTGATGGGATTCGCTCTATTCTGGCTGCAGTATATGTAAGGAGGGCCGGCCCGTCGCCTCCGGAATCAGTGCCCCACGCCGATCGAGGTACGCTCTCTCAGCATCTCCATCCTGCCTCGAATCGCTCTGATCAGCGCGCTCTTGTAAGGCGAGTCCGGCATGCGTTCGACCACCGCCATTCGGTACTTCAGCAAGGCCTCTTCGGTCATGTCCCACCTTCTTAAAATGGGCGGCCCCGCCTCCGAGACTGAGCAGACTGACAACTTGCTCATCCGGGGCCGCTGTCTTGATTCTTAGGCCCAGATAGGCAGATTCTCAAGTACCGCCGGTACTGTTAACGTACTGCGCGATTGCCGGGCTGCGCTTCCGGCAGGCTACCGCCGCTCCAACACCCGCATCACTCCCGCCAGGCAAAATCTCGCGATCCAAAAAGCCAGCGGGAAAGTCATCCCTGCCATCAAAAGCAAAGCCAACCAAGTTCGCTCATTTGCATTCTCCTTCACTGGCCGGCATCTCCGGTAACGTACCCGGAATCCAATGCCGCCTGCGCGGCGGGGCCCGCTGATTTGGTCCATTTCTTGCCGTGAGCGCCGCGAACAACCCTACGGGTTCGTCGGCCGCACAGGGTCCGTCGGCGGGGTCCAGGGGGTTTCCGGCCGGCCGTCACACGTTGCCTATCCGACTTAAGGTAAAATTCCCTAAATGCCATGAGCCTTCCCGTGGGCGCCCGCCTTGGCCCGTACGAGATCCTCGCCGTCATCGGCGCTGGCGGCATGGGTGAGGTGTACAAGGCCCGTGATGCGAGGTTGGAGCGCGCGGTGGCGATCAAGGTTTTGCCCGACTCATTCGCATCCGACGCCGACCGCCTGCGGCGGTTTGAGATTGAAGCGAAGGCGGCCGGGGCACTCAATCATCCGAACATTCTGGTGGTGCACGACGTCGGGTCAGATCGGGGTTCTCCGTATCTGGTCTCGGAGTTGCTCGAAGGCGAGCCGCTGCGCATGCGGTTGAAACGGGGTAAACTGAGCCCCAACCGTGCGGTCGAGATCGCCCGCCAAATCGTCGCGGGTCTCGCGGCGGCCCACGCGAAGGGCATTACCCACCGCGACCTCAAGCCGGACAACCTGTTCGTGACGCGCGACGGACGGGTCAAGATTCTGGATTTTGGGTTGGCGAAGGTTACGGTGCCATTGCCGGACGCCGCAACCCGGACGCTCGAGACTGATCCCGGGACCATCGTCGGAACCGTGGCTTACATGTCACCGGAGCAAGTACGGGGGCTGGGCGTCGACCACCGCTCCGATATCTTCAGCTTCGGGTCCGTACTCTTCGAGATGCTGACCGGCGAGCGGGCATTTCGAGGCCCAACGGCGGCAGATACCCTGAGCGCCATCCTGCACGCGGAACCAGTGGATGCATTGGCGGAGGGTGCGTCGATTCCGCCGGCGCTGATCCGCACCCTGCGGCACTGCCTGGAGAAAGACGTCGAGGAGCGTTTTCAGTCGGCAAAGGATCTGGCGTTCGACCTGGAAGTGGCATCCAGCGTTTCTGGGACGGCCAGCGTCGCCGGAGTGAAGGCTCCGAAGATTGGGCGGAGACGGCTTCCAATGTGGGCTCCGGCGCTGGGTGCGCTGGTGGCAGCGGTTGCGGTGTGGTGGGCCGTGGCGCGGCCCAAGGTGGCTGCGCCCGTATTCCAACGCCTGACGTTTCGCCGCGGAATCATCCAGGGCGCGCGGTTCGCACCCGATGGGCACACCGTAATCTACGCCGCTTCCTGGAACGGGCGGCCGGTGGAGCTCTTTACGACCCAGCCGGGCCAGCCGGAAGCCCGTCTTCTGGGCGCCCCCTCGACGGGGTTGTTCGCCGTTTCCGCAACGGGAGAACTTGCCGTCGCGGTCGGCTGCCGTTTCCAAGGCGCGTGGCAAGCCGGGGGGACTCTGGCGCAAATGCCGCTGAACGGCGGTGCGCCGCGCGAACTGCTCGAAAATGTGATTTTCGCCGATTGGGCTCCGGACGGGAAGCAACTGGCGGTCGTCAATGGGCCGAGCCGCCGGCTGGAGTTCCCGCCAGGCCAGGGGTTGTTTGCCGCATCCGGCACGGGCTGGCCAGGCGATCCCAGGGTGTCGCCGAAGGGCGACCAGATCGCCTTCGTCGATCACTTCTACTTTGGTGACGATGGAAGCGTGGCAGTCCTGGACCTGAAAGGCCGGAAGAGGACGATTTCTGGCCGATTCACCAGCCTGCAGGGACTGGCGTGGTCGCCGAACGGTGAAGAAGTCTGGTACACGGGCGCAAAGAAGGGTGACCAGCGGTATCTTTACGCGTCCACCCTATTCGGGCGAGAACGGCTGGTACTTGGGCTGCCGGGAAAAGCGACTCTGCGCGACATAAGCAAAGATGGACGGGTCCTGCTGAGCCGGGATGATACTCGCATCGAAGCGGAATTCATGGGACCCGGCGACGACCGACCGCGAGATCTGTCCTGGCTGGATGGGAGCCTAGTGAACGCGCTCTCCGGCGATGGCAGCACGTTGGCGCTCGAAGAATCGGGCGATGGCGTCTCGGGTGAGCATGTGATGTACATCCGGAAGACGGATGGTTCTCCAGCGGTCCGAATTGGCACCCAGGGGGACGGCCGCGCCCTTTCGCCAGACGGGAAGTGGCTGCTGTCGGTGAACAGCACGGATGCCAAGGCCACCGGCTTCTGGCTTCTGCCGCTGCGGGCCGGCACTCCGGTTCGCGTAGAGACGGGAATGGGGTCGGTTGGGCCGGTCGGCTGGTTTCCCGACAGTAAGCGCATCGCGTTTACGGCGGTGGTGAAAGGGAGCTCACGAGTGTATGTTCAGGACATTGGCGGCACGCCACGTCCCGTAACTCCGGAAGGCACCGGACTCATCGCATTGAGCCCGGACGGCACGCAGTTACTGGCGGGGCGCTGGTCCTGGGACGGGCCGGGGATTGGGCACATCGAGAGTTACGTTTTGTACCCGGTGGATGGCGAAGCGCCGCAGCCAGTGCGCTCGCTGAGCCGCCGCGACTTTGTATGGGGTTTCGCAACCGGCGGCGAGGCGGTGTACCTGTCCCCAGGAGACGACCACAGCCGGATTTATCGATTGGATTTAGCGAGCGGGCGAAGGAAACTCTGGAAAGAGCTGCATCCATCGGACCCGGCGGGGATCCGGCTTCTCGGGGACCTCCGGATAACACCGGATGGGAAGTCGATTGCGTATGAGGTGTATCGGACGGTGTCGGACTTGTACCAGGTGGAGGGGTTGAAATAAGGGATCCTGAGCGGGTCGCCACACCAGCGCTGCCGCATCAGGCGCTGCACGAGCACCGGAGCCTCCACGCGTTCCCCAATCTGGCAAAGCCTGGCGGATCCGTCGGTGGATGCCAATCACCAGTAGCCCCCGGACCCTGAGAGCGGCACATTCTGTCGCGCGGTTGGCGAGTGCCGACAGCGGGCCTTTGCGAGTTGCTCAAGACAAGGCGCGGCGCGCCGGTCAGCGCCTTCATACGCCGCAGTCCGCCGCGTTCTTCGACTACAGTTAACCCAATTATTTAGAATCTCTTGCTGGGTATCGTCGGAAGCCGTGAAGACCTTACCTCCGAACGGCGTAGACATCAAGCGAGAGATCCAAACAGGCATGGAGTGGGGAGGTACTCGCGAAATGTTCAGTCGGGATCTTGCTGCTTGGGTGCGCTGCGGACGGGCGGAACTACCCGGCGCCGGACGCAGGCCGGAGGGCGGCAGAAGACACATAGCCCCCGCCAAAAAAAAAAGAGCGATCTAAGGCAATCGGGTGTAAAATTTCCAGAATCTGGGCAAAATGAAAATCCAAGTTGAAACAAGATGCCCAGCTCAGAGCACAACGAGACAAGGAGGCTTATGAAACGATTCCTGAAACGACGCCGAGTATTACTCGGTGCCCTATGTCTGTCGCTGGTTCCACTGACCTTCGCACAGACGCCCACTGAAACTGCATCCGCGTTGCCCCGGCTCGTCCGCTTCGGCGGCACGCTGAGAGGACCCGACGGCAGTCCGCTGACCGGCGTGGTCGGCATGACGTTTGCTCTCTACTCCGAGCAAACGGGTGGCGCCGCACTCTGGCAGGAAACGCAGAACGTAAGCGCCGACAGCACCGGACACTACACTTCTCTGCTCGGCGCTACCAAAACCGAAGGTCTGCCGGCGGAGTTGTTCACCAGCGAGCAAGCGCACTGGGTGGGTATACAGGTCCAAGGGCAGCCCGAGCAGCCCCGAGTGCTGCTGGTGAGTGCCCCCTACGCCTTGAAGGCCGGGGATGCGGAAACCATCGGGGGGCTTCCGCCCTCGGCGTTCGTGCTGGCCGCGTCTGCCGGTTCCGCCCCGGCCGGTTCCACGCCAACTGCACCTCCGGGAACGGCCAGCGTCAATGCCATGGCGGCCGGTAACGTCACCCCGGCAACCATCGGGACGAACTACGTCCCGATTTTCACTAACACATCGGGCGCTCTGGGCGATTCGGTGATGTACCAGTCGGGCACAAGCATCGGCATCAATACGACCTCGCCGACAGCCGCACTCGACGTCAAGGGCAAGGTGCTAGGCTCTGTGGTCGCCGCTACTACCAGCTTCGACATTGGGACCACGCCGTTTGCTTTCGGCAGCACCTCCCTCGGCAACTCATTTCTAGGATTTGCAGGAAACTCGACCATGACGGGCTCCTCCAACTGGGGTAGCGGCTCTGGCGCCCTCTTGGCTAACACTACGGGCAACTTTAATGCCGCCAGCGGCGGCGGAGCCCTTGGCTCAAATACGTCGGGTAACTCCAACGTAGCCACCGGCTTCGAGGCCCTTGGCTCCAACGTTTCGGGCTTTTCGAACACTGCCAGCGGCTTTCATGCGCTCTTCGCCAACACTACCGGCAACTATAACACGGCGGTTGGGTATGGGGCCGGGCCGAATACTCCGAATTCCGGCCTGAGCAACTCCACCGCCATCGGCGCGTACGCCGTGGTCACCGAAAGCAACGCCCTGGTGCTGGGCAGCAGTGGGCTGGAAGGCGGCCCCCCCAGCGTCAATGTGGGCATCGGCATCACGGCGCCTGCTTACACGCTGGATGTGTATGGCACCGGCCACTTCACCAACGCGGTAACATTCGGTTCGCCGGTTACGTTCTCTACGGGGCAGACCTTTCCGGGAACCATCGCGAGCGTAAGCGGGACGTCACCCATTACTGCCAGCACCACTAACGGCAGCGTGACTGTGGGCCTCACGTCCACCAGTCCCTGTACATCGGGCAGCGCGCTGACTGCGTTGCCCTCCACCTGCTCGCCTTTCGCCACGCTGGGGTCCAACACGTTCACCGCCAGCCAGACCGTCAACGGCGGCTTGACGGCTACGGGTACGGGCAGTTTCTCCGGGGGTGTCAGCGGTCAAACGAGTACCGTGGGCGCTAGCGGGGTGTTCGGGCAGAATACTTCTACGGCCACATCGGGATCGGGAACAAACGGCGGATCTTTTTTCAGCAACAGTCCTGTGGGTGTGGGGGTGCTCGGTGTGGATACAGCGGGGACCACTGGGATTGGCGTCTGGGGCCAGGGTAGCGGCTATGGCGGATACTTCCTAGGCAACGTTGGCGTCACCGGCAATGAGACGGTGGGTGGCAGTTTGACTGTGACGGGCGCGGGCAGTTTCTCTAACGGCGTCAGCGGTCAAACGAGCAGCGTGGGCGTCGACGGCGTATATGGCAACAATTCCGCCACATCGGGATCGGGAACCAACGGCGTATATGGTTCTACCTCGAGTCCGGCGGGCGCGGGAACGGTGGGCGTGAATTTCTCGAGCGGTGGACCCGGCGTATATGGCCAGAGCAACGGCACTGCGAGGGGTTCCACGGGAGTCTACGGAACCGCCAGCAGTTCCTCTGCGACGGGCCCGACCTATGGAGTGTATGGAACGACCTCCGGCGGCGCGAGCGGTTCCGTCGGCGTCTATGGAAGCGCCACCGCCACCGCCACAACCTCTCCCACGGCGGGGCCGATTTATGGAGTGTATGGGATGGCCACCGCTGGCGGCTGCTGCTTCAGTGCAGGAGTAGCGGGTACCGGCAGCACGATCAGCGCCACTGGCTCCGAGCTCGGTCTGCCGGATGCCGGCGTATGGGGCGACAGCAGCAACTTCAGCGCGCATAGCGGTTTCGACTGGGCGGTGCTAGGTACGGCAGATGACAGTACTGCCGTTGCGGCCTTTAATAACTCCTCCGACGAGACCCAAGCTACGATTTACGCAATCAACAGCAGTACGGGCGCTGGCTCTGAGGTCCTCTACGCGGGCGGAGACACTGGGGGCACCGGGGGGACCTGTACTATATACGGAAACGGCGACCTCAATTGCAGCGGCACGATCACACCCACTGCTCAGACGGCCGACGGGCGCCGTGTAAGGCTGTACGCTGTCGCCTCACCGCAGAACTGGTTCGAGGACTTTGGCTCGGGTCAGCTATCGGGCGGCAGCGCTAAGATCTCCCTTGACGCGACCTTTGCATCCACCGTCAACACGGGCGAGGCCTATCACGTCTTCCTGACTCCGAATGGCGACTGCAAGGGACTGTACGTCGCCAGCAAGACCGCCGGTGGCTTTGAGGTGCGTGAACTGGGCGGCGAAGCATCCAGCATCTCGTTTGACTACCGCATTGTGGCCAAGCGACGGGGCTACGAGAGCGTCCGCCTGGAAGATATGACCGACCAGATGAATAAAATGCGGGAGCGTCAAGCAAAGCTGCTGGCAAAGCGCGGCGCGGCCGGTCCCACCTCCGCGCCTCCGCGTCCTGTCGCGCCGGAAATGGCCCCGAGAACTCGGGAGCAGGCTCCGCCGGCGCGTGTGTCGCCGTTGGCAGCGCCACCCGCTCTGCCGAAGTAGAAGCGGGACAAGAGTCCCACGATCCGGCGACGCACGAAGGAACGCTTCGGATGTACGCCGTGGTCCCGACTGCAGTGCGCGAGTGACAATCGCCCAGCACGCTGATAGGCGGAATAGCGTTCCGGCCCGGAGTCGGGGCCGGAAGCGCTATTTTCTGCATTAACTGCGGCGCCCGACCGCACGGTTCGCTAAGGGCGTACCAGTGTGGAACATTGGCGAGAGCCTTGCCGCCGGTTCAGAATCGCACATCAAGCACTCGTCATCGCCGCTCCAGCACGCGAATCAATCCCGCCAGGCAAAGTCGCGCGATCCAAAAAGCCAGCGGAAAAGTCATCCCAGCCATCAAAAACAAAGCCAAGAAGCCCAGTTCGCCCATTCACATTCTCCTTACTGGCCAGCTTGCATCCCTGCCGCCAAGGTACGGGCGCTCACTGCCACCTGTCCGGCCGCCGGCCCACCGAAGATGGCGGTCACTTCCGCCGTACGTTCCGCGAACAACTCCACCGGGTCGCCGATCGCCACCCACGCAAATAATTCTTCTACGTCCGCGTTCCGCATACGGATGCAGCCGTGCGACGCGCGCCGCCCTATGGAGCGCGGAGTGTTGGTGCCGTGTATGCCGTAGCCTCTGCGGCTGAGTCCGATCCAGCGCGGCCCGAGCGGGTTGCTTCTGCCTGGAGGAACCACTTTGCCCGGCCGGTACCAGGTGGGATGCGTCACCCGCTCGGCCACCGTGAAGCTGCCCGCCGGGCTGGGCGTCGCCTCCTTTCCCACCGCCACAGGGTAGATCTTCACCACGCGGCCGTCTTCCACCAGCGCCAACTTGCGATCCGGGATGCTGACGACCAGGCGCCGGGCCACAGGTTGCGTCTTCTGGGCCAGCGCTTCGCCGGCAGCCAGGCACAGCGCCGCCAGCGCTTTGAAGCATCGGCAATGCCGCTGGGTATCGTGCATTTCATCTCCTCCGTTCAATCAGTGGAAAAGCAGACTGAGGGCCACGCGCTATCTCCCTGATTCCGCGTTCGCCGTGCGTGTCGATCGGGACACGGCGCGGGCGGCGCGCCACGTTAGAATAGACCCTGCGGATGGAGAACAAAGAAATAGCGCGCGTGCTCTGGGAAACCGCCGACCTGATGGAAATCGCTGGCGAGGATTCCTTCCGCATACGCAGCTATCGCAACGGCGCGACCGCCATCGACGGCTATCCCGAGCGCGTCGCGGATATCCTCAAGGACCCCGAGCGCAAAGTCACCGACATCCCTGGCATCGGCAAGGGCCTCGCCATCGTGCTCCAGGAGATCGTGGACCACGGCTCCTGCGAGCGCCGCGACGTGCTGCTCAAGAAGTTCCCGCCAAGCGCGCTAGAGTTCCTCAAAATCCAGGGGCTCGGACCGAAAAGCATCGCGCTGCTGTTCGAGCACTATCAAGTCAGTACCATCGACGATCTGGAGCGCTTGTGCATCGAACAAAAACTGCGCGTGCTGCCGCGCATGGGCGCCAAGCTCGAAGAGAAGGTTCTCAAATCCATCGCGCAGTATCGCCAGCGCACCGGCCGCTACCTATTGAGCTATGCGGAAGACATGGCCAATGAACTGACCGGCTACCTGGGAGAGACGCCCGGCATCGAGCAGATTACTCCCGCAGGCAGCCTGCGGCGCGGGCGCGAAACGGTGGGCGATCTCGATCTGCTGGTCACCGGGCCGGCGGCTGACGAGGTCTTGGAACGCTTCGTCCGCTTTTCCAAAGTCGAGCAGTTGCTGGCGCGCGGCGAGAACAAGGCCAGCGCCAAAATCGGCCGCGAGGGATTGCAGGTGGATTTGCGCGCGCTGCCCCGCGAAAGTTTCGGCGCCGCCCTGCAATACTTCACCGGCAGCAAGGACCACAACGTAGCCGTGCGCACGCGCGCCGTGAAAATGGGCTTCAAGCTCAGCGAGTACGGCCTGTATCGGAGCGCCGACGAATCCAAGGTAGCCGGCGAGACCGAAGCAGGTGTCTACGAAGCGCTGGGGCTGCACTGGATTCCGCCGGAGCTGCGCGAGAACCTGGGCGAGATTGAGCGCGCCGCCGAGGACCGCCTCCCCGAGCTGGTCGAGCTGCGCCACATACGCGGCGATGTCCACATGCACACGACCGAAACCGACGGGCGCGCGTCGCTGGAAGAAATGGCCGCGGCCGCGCGCGAACTCGGCTATGAATACATCGCGATCACGGATCACTCCAAATCGCTGGCCATGACCTTTGGCCTCGACGAGAAGCGCGCCGTGGCCTTCGCCGCGCACGTCCGCCAGCTCAATCGCGATGGGCTTGGGTTGCGCATCTTTTCCGGCCTGGAGTGCGACATCCTCAAAGACGGCGCCATGGACTTGGCCCACGACGCGCTCGCGGAGCTCGACTTGGTGATCGGCAGCGTGCACAGCCACATGAACATGGAGGCTGCGGAGATGACCGACCGGCTCCTGCGCGCGCTCGAATGCCCGTCGTTGCGCGTGCTCGGCCACCCCACCGGACGCATCCTGCTGCACCGCGATGCCTTCCCGTTCGATTTCGAGCGCGTGGTGGATGAAGCCGTGCGCCGCGGCGTCTGGCTCGAAATCAACGCCAGCCCGGAGCGGCTGGATCTGGGCGCCAACATGATCCGCACGGCCAAAGCGCGCGGCGCACGGTTTATCATTTCGACGGACGCGCACCATCCCAAGCACCTGTCGAACTTGAAGTACGGCGTGATCACCGCGCGCCGAGGCTGGCTGGCCCCGGCCGATGTCATGAATACGCTGCCTGCCGAAAAATTCGCAGCCGTCATCCGCGGCACATAAATTATGAAAATCGTCTCCTCGCGCGAAGTATACAAATGCGGCCTTTTCCGGGTTACCGAGGAAGAGGCTACCGACCCCAGCGGCTTCGATATCAAACGCTCGATCGTGCGTCACCTCGGCTCGGCGGTGATGATGGCCGTCGATGAGAAGAGCCGCATCCTGTTGGTGCGGCAATTCCGCCTGCCTGCGGCGAAGAATTTATGGGAGTTGCCGGCCGGCCGCCTGGATGCAGGCGAAAAGCCGCTCGAAGCCGCGCGCCGCGAACTGCGCGAAGAGACCGGCTATAAAGCGCGCAACTGGAAGCGGCTGGCAAGTTTCTGGCCGAGTCCAGGATACGTGGGCGAAAAGATGACCATTTTTCTCGCCACCGGCCTGACCGCGGGCGAGCCGCAGCCCATGGAGGACGAGCGCATCGAGTGCCGCTGGTTCACGCGTAAAGAGTTGGATCGGATGATTCGGGAGGGGAAGATCGAGGATGGGAAGACGATCATCGGGTTTCTGATGTGGATGAGATATAAATGATCGTATAACTTGCCGAGGCAGGATGATGGGTCAATTCCAGGACAGGTGGTGGCCTCAGCCACATGTGGTAGACTGAGCGTGTCGGTATCTTCCAGGAGACAGCCAGCATGAACCAGCGACCAATAATCGGCGTCTCAAAGGCTGGGTCGATCAGTCGGCTTCAAGCTCGCCGCGCTGCCAAGGCCGTCAAAATGGCCAAGTCATGGGGCATGGCGGCTCGTAAGAGCACCTCGACTTCAACAACAGGCCGATTTGTGAGGGCATCGATACATGAGCGCTACCTCGGGCACTTTGGCGTCGCTTCCTCGACTTCTGGACGGAAGAATGCCTCCGGCGTGAAGAATCGCACCGCGACGAAGTCCATGGCGAAGAAAGCGGCCCCCAAGTAGAGGAACGCAACCATCCTGCGCTTTCTGCCGATGCCGACTTCCTCGGCTGTGTTCATCAACGTCCCTTTTGATCGGCGATACAAGAAGCTGTTCGATGCCCTTGTCTTCGCTGTCCACGATTGTGGATTCCTGGCTCGTAGCGCTCGTGAGCAGGACGATGGCAGTCAAGTGAGGCTCGACAAACTCTATGAGATCATCGGCGATTGTCAGTTCGGCATTCACGATCTGTCTCGAACGAGTCTCGACACCAAATACGGACTACCACGGTTCAATATGCCCCTCGAACTCGGGATCTTTCTCGGGGCCAAAAAGTATGGTGGCGCGCAGCAGGCGCGAAAGACGTGCCTCATACTCGACCGGGAGCCGTTTCGGTATCAGATCTTTTGTTCCGACATTGCCGGTCAGGATATACGCGCCCACTACAATGATGTGAGTGAGGCTATCGCAGCCGTTCGAAATTGGCTGCGTACTAATCGCCCTAGCTGCCTTATTCCTGGCGCGGGACGGATGCAGGAGCGATACTTAGAGTTCCGGCTTGATTTGCCGGCGGTTGCTCGTGCGGCTAGTCTGGCCATCCAGGAACTCAATTTCCTGGACTATCGCACACTCGTGACTGGCTGGCTTGACGAGAACTCTTGGTAGCTCGACTGCGCCCTCGGTGGGCGACCTGCCGCACTACAACCACTTTCCCAGACTGTTCTTTACCGCCGAAACCTGCCTTGGAGTCCTCCGCGCAAGGCCGTCGGCATGATCCATATAACCGCACAGCCGCGAAAGCCGCACGGTCAAACGCGATCAAACAATAGATGCAGGCCCCGCCGGATCGCATCGACCTTACCGGCCGGCAACCGGCCCACCCGCTCAGACAGTTCCGATTTGTCCACCGTCACGACCTGGGATACATTCACCACGCTCTGTCTTTTCAGGTTGCCCTCGCCCTGTTCGAGCAGCACATTCCCTGGCGCCTCGGCACGAGTTAGGTTCGACGTGATCAAACACACTACGGTGGTCATGATGCGGCTTCTGTTGAACAGATCGTTCTGCACGACGACGCAGGGATGGCGTTCGGCCGGAGCGGATCCCACAGCGGCGCCGAAGTCGATCCAATAGATTTCGCCCTGGCGGATCATGCTTGCCAGTTAGTCCGAATCGTTGAGCGGAACCGTCTCTTCATCCCGGCAACGGTCCGCCGTTCCTCAGGGCCGGGGTCCTCGGCGTAGACTTTGTTCAACTTGTCGAGGATTTCCTTATTTCGCCGCTTGCGTAGGTAGTTCTCGAGTGCGAGCGAGAACAGGCGGCTGCGGCTGATCCCCATTTGGCGGGCTGTACGGTCCGCTCTTACAAGGAGTCCGTCTTCCAAAGAAATAGCCGTCTTCATGGTATGCACTATAGTTATACCAAACTGGAATACCCCTATGGCGCCACCACCACCTTCCCAAACTGTTCCTTCCCCTCCAACCGCTCATGCGCGGCCCGAATCTCCGCCAGCGGATACACCTTATCGATCACCGGCTTCAATTCCCACGAAACACGAATTGCAAGACCCGGTGCAGTTCGCCCATCGTCCCCATGAACGAGCCCAGCAGCGAGAGCTGCCGGCTGAACAGGAAACGCAGATCCACCTTGGCGTCGTAACCCGTCGTCGCGCCGCAGGTGACCAGGCGGCCGGGAATTTAGCCGCTACTCCTACGGGAGTAAGCGCGGGATGGCGACCGTCCGCCAATTTCCAGTCTCGTCACAGATGCGGAGGACGGCTTTTTCGTTTCGTTCAGGACAGTCCTGGTAGCGGTGGTTGATACGCCCCTCTCTCTCGAACATTTCATGCCGGGCGCGATAGCTGCTGCCGTACGCAACGCGTTCCGGTTCGAAGTCCTGGGAAAGGTCGTAATAGCATGTCTCCGTTACCGATCCAATTGCCTGCACTTGAACGGTCGTACCGCCCGGCCGCAGATCGATACCGTCCACTATGTCGAACGCTATGCCGCTTGCCTCGCTAAACTCAGAACGAGGCATCAGTATGTACCGGTATGGCTTACCTTTCGGACAGCCGGCGTTGCAGTAATACTCCGATCCCTCGTTTTGGGGAGACGTGGCCGGCGGCCCACTTCTGGATAGGATCGCGAGCGCAGCTAGTTGATACTCGTTGTTGACCCCTCCCGCCATCATGTATGAGCCGGTTCCGTTCTGGAAAGCCTGCAGCCTGAATATGACTCCGGAGCTCACGTAGGCAAGCTGATGTACACCGGCGCCCGATAGGCGGACTACGAATGAAGGCCACCACACGTCGTGCGCTATCGCCGTCCAGATCTCCGTCGGTCTGCCCGGGACCACTAAAACGTGCTCGAAATGCCAGGGTCCGCTCAGGTCTGGCCGGTTGAAGCGAATGTCGACCTTAGGTTTGTATCGCCAACGAAGCTTCCCTGTGGAAGAGAAGCAAAGGATCTCAGCGGGGCGTTCCGGCGCAGATGCGAAGGCGGCCGTGAAGAGAACTTCCGGTACGCCATCCCCGTCCACGTCGGCAATTTGCGTGCGCCAGCCCGCCTCCTGCGGAGGGGCCTCAGCCAATGGCTCATCAAACAGATAGGTCCACAGGACGGTGCCAGTACCGCTCGTGGCGATTAGGCTTGTCCCGTTGATCGCGACGCGCGCGACGCGCTCTGGCCGCCGGAGGAGCCGGACCGCGGCGAACCCAGTCAGGCAGACAAGCGGCGCTCCCACGCCGGCGGCAGTCAATATATCCCGCCGGCGGGGTCGCCGGCCATCCTGCTGCGGCGGTGGTGCGGCTGTTTCCGAGCCGTCCACCCGAGCGATGAAACGATAGCCCTGTCCGGGAACAGTCTCGATATACCGAGGCTCTAGGCGATCGTCGCCTAGAGCCTTTCTGACGTGGCGCACCGCCTGCTCGACCGTATTGATCTCTTGCTGGCTACCCCACACTTCGCGCAGCAGTTCGGATTTGGGAACCACGCGGCGCCGATTTTCAATGAGGAACTCCAGCGTAGCAAGAGGCTTCGCGGCGAGCTTGAGTTGCTCCGCGCCACGGTGCAGCGACCGCAACTGACGGTCAAGCTGGAATTCACCGAAACAAATGATCGGCTGGTCGGATCCGCTAGCCTTTGTCGGCGAATTTAGGGTCATTCAGGTCAATTTCAGCGCCTATCAGCGCATTTTCAGGTCGAAAAGCGGTGCAAGTTCCTTAAGCTCAGAGTGCAAGGCAGCCCGCGCCCGGCATATCTATTGTGCCAGATTGCGGGTACCAAATAAAGGAGGAAGTATATGCGTGTGATTACGGGTTTGTTCCTGACGTCGATCTTGGTTCTAGTATCGGGCCAACCTGCCCCAGCCGGCCAGCCCACATGGCCCCAAACCTGGGGTGGGACCGGAGCAACCGGGCAGAGCGTCTCCTTTGATAGCAAGGGCAACGTCTATGTCGGGGGGAGTACCACGAGCTTTGGAGTGGGGGGATCGGATGTTCTGATCCTTAAGTACACGAATTCGGGTACCCTTTTGTGGGCGAAGACGTGGGGCGGCGCCGGCGACGAGGGTGTCAATCGGATCGCCGTAGGGCCGGACGGTTACATCTACGTTACGGGAGGCACCGACAGCTTTGGCGCTGGATGGTTCGATGTGTTTCTGCTCAAGCTCGATAGTAGCGGGAACTTGATATGGGCAAAGACCTGGGGCGGAGATAGCTTCGAGGATGGCTACGACCTCGGATTTGACCAAGCTGGTAACGTCTACGTAGCGGCGGAGAGCTACACCAACGGTAACTGTGCCGTAATTCTGAAATTCGCCTCCGCCGATGGTTCGCTCATGTGGTCCACGTCGTGGAAGGGTCCCGCCACCTACGATGCCGCGTACGGGCTGGCGGTTGACTCAAACTTCAACGTGATCATCGCCGGCGTGAGCTGGGACTACAGCGTCAACCCGAATCACAACTCGATACTGCTAGTGAAGTACGATTCGTCCGGCAATTACATCTGGAGCCAGAATTGGGTCACGCCTGTGCCAGGTGAAGATGACCTCTGGGGCCGCGGCGAGATGATCACGACGGATAGCAGCGACAACATCTTGGTCGGCGCAACGCATTCGAACGACTGCCAGAACAGCGATTTCACCCAGTGCCCATTCAGTGCATTGCTGCTGAAGCTGGATCCCTCCGGGAGCTTCCTGTGGGCCAAGACCTGGGGAGGGAGCGGGTTCAACACGGCCGGCGGCCTAGCGCTGGATGGCAGCGGCCATGTGTTGGTTTCGGGCACCGAAGGTAGCGAACCGCCATACACGGGGTTCGTGCTGAGTTATGATGCGGCTGGCGATCTGCTATCGGCGACTGGGTGGAGCGACGAGCAGACCTCGATGGCAAGCATCGCGGTTAGCAAGGCGGGCAGTGTCGCGGTTGTGGGAACAGCGCAAGACAATAGCGGGAATTGGCAGGCTGCTTCGGCCCCGGCGGGGAGCCTTCCTAACTCTCTCGTTTCAAATCCGTACGCGCTCGGTACGCCAACCGGGCAGACAACCAGCCTGACGAATCCAACCCGATTGCAGACCGGACCAGAGAATACGGGCGGTGTGTTTGTCACATCCTACCCACAGTACGGGAGCGTCGGACCCTTCCTCAGCTTCCCGCTGCCAAACCGGACAGCATTCACGGCAGCCATCAACGCCGTATTCGATCACAGTGCGGACGTTGCTCCCGGGAGCACAACGCAGTTGGGTTACTGTGCGGACAATATCGTTACCGCCTACACCGGTGAGCAGGGAATGAGTCCATACCCATCCAGTCTCGTCGGCAGCGATTTCAAGTGCGACGGCACCCCGGTCTCTCTGTATGGTTACGAGCAGGCAAATGGCAATCCGTTCAGCGTGCGTGGCCAATATACGGGCGACAAGCAACCTCAGTTCCTTTTCTATGACGGGCATCCCGGCATCGACTACAGAACCACGGATCAGATTTCGATTGGCAAGATCCCTGGCGAGATCCCAGTCCTGGCCGCAGCCGCGGGAAAGGTAGTTTGTATTAACATCCAGAAAGAGACTGTGTCCCCCTGCATGGAAGGAGGCGGAGAGATCATGATTGACCACGGCAACGGATATTTCACGATCTACCTGCACCTAAGTTCAGCCGCACCGGGCCTCGCAGTCAACAGCTTTGTCACGGCCGGGCAGGAGATCGGGATCTCCGGGGCTATTGGAAGCGAAGGCGGGCCGCACCTCCACTTCGAGGTGCGGGAAGGCGTTCCTGGATCGCAATGTCTACCGGTTACCTCCTGCGTACCTGTCGATCCCTACGGCTGGGCTGGCACTGGGCCGGATCCGTACACCAGGGCCATCAACCTTAACTTGTGGCAGTAATTAATGAGCAGTGCCCGCGGCAGTAGACCGCTGCCGCGGGCTTCACGGCACCACCACCACCTTCCCAAACTGCTCCTTCCCCTCCAACCTCTCATGCGCCGCCCGGATCTCCGCCAGCGGGAACACCTTATCGATCACCGGCTTCAACTGACCGCGAAACACGAATTGCAACACCCGGTGCAACTCGCCCATCGTGCCCATGAACGAGCCCAGCAGCGAGAGCTGGCGGCTGAACAGGAAACGCAGATCCACCTTGGCGTCGTAACCCGTCGTCGCGCCGCAGGTGACCAGGCGGCCGGCCGGCGCGAGCGATTCCATGCTCTTCTGCCAGGTGGCCACGCCCACATGCTCGATCACCACGTCCACACCGCGCTTGCTGGTGAGCTTGCGCACTTCGCCTGAAATATCCTGCTTGTAATGATCGATCGCGTGATCCGCGCCCAGCTCGCGCGCCTTGGCCAGCTTGGCTTCTCCGCCGGCCGTGGCGATCACGCGGCACCGAAACATTTTGGCAATCTGGATGGCGGCCGATCCCACGCCGCTCGAGGCGGCCAGCACCAGCACATCTTCGCCCGGCTGCAGATGCGCGCGGGCCATCAACATGTGCCAGGCGGTTAGGAACACCAGCGGTACGGCGGCAGCTTCTTCGAACCTCATTTGGTCCGGGATCTGTATGGCGCTATATTCGGGCGCCGCCACGAATTCCGCGTTGCCGCCGTCCTTGGCGTAGCCGAACATGGTATACCGGCGGCAAAGATTGTCGTTGCCGGAGACGCACTGCGCGCACTGCCGGCAGCTC
>Ga0187855_10001384_pt1 | contig 19276 bp, 4 predicted proteins | sample June2016WEW_8_10_2_FD_132969 | JGI IMG/M metagenome (GOLD analysis project Ga0187855, IMG submission 132969) | Peatland microbial communities from SPRUCE experiment site at the Marcell Experimental Forest, Minnesota, USA - June2016WEW_8_10 | ecosystem: Environmental > Terrestrial > Soil >...
CGTAGGCCTGCCGCTGGCTTTGCTGTTCAGCGATGCACGCTTTCGCGTGACCGGATTCGACATCGATTCCCGTAAAGTCGACACCCTTAACCGGGGCGGTTCCTACATCGTCCGCATTCCCGGTACCGAGATTCAGCTGGCCCGCGAGAGCGGCTTCACCGCCACCTCCGACTACGCCCAGATCGCCGCGATGGATGTCATCATCATCTGCGTGCCGACTCCGCTGAACGAGTACCACGAGCCGGACCTGAGCTACGTCACCGGAACCGTGAGTAGCATCGCTCCCCATGTTCATGACGGGCAGCTGATCATCCTTGAGAGCACCACCTATCCCGGAACCACCGAGGAAATCGTGGTCCCGCTGCTCGAGAAGGGAAATCCCGCTGGCCTGCGCATCGCGCGCGATGCCTCCAGCCCCGGCTTCTATGTCGCGTTTTCTCCCGAGCGGGAAGATCCGGGCAACGACACCGTCGCCCGTCGCGATATCCCCAAGGTGGTTGGTGGCTGCGGACCCGCCGCTCGTGATCTGGCCTCCGCTGTCTACAAAACCATCTTCAACCGCACTGTGCCAGTCTCGTCACCCGCCACCGCGGAGATGACCAAGCTGCTCGAAAACATCTACCGCTGCGTGAACATCGCACTCGTCAATGAGCTGAAGCAGCTCTGCATGCGCATGGACATCGATCTCTTCGAGGTGATCGACGCGGCCAAAACCAAACCCTTCGGATTCCAGGCGTTTTATCCTGGCCCCGGCCTCGGTGGTCACTGCATTCCCATCGACCCGTTCTACCTGTCGTGGAAAGCGAAGGAATTCGACTTCAACACCCGCTTCATCGAGCTGGCCGGGCAGATCAATATCGGCATGCCTTACTTCGTGGTCGAGAACATCATCGAAGCCATGAGCCAGCAGGGCAAAGCGCTGCGCGGCTCCCGCATCCTGATCCTGGGGCTTGCCTATAAGCGCGACATCGACGACCTTCGCGAGTCGCCCTCGCTCACCATCATCGAGCTCCTGCAAAAGCGCGGCGCTCACGTCGAATACAACGACCCCTTCTTCCCCACCGTCGGTCACGGCCGCAAATACGCGCTCAACATGACCAGCACTCCGCTGGAGAAGATCCCGGAATTCGACTGCGTCGTCATCGTTACCGATCACTCGCAGTACGACTTCCCCGCCATCGTTGCGAAGGCCAGGCTGGTTGTCGACACACGCAACGCGACCCGGAATATTGATGCCCCCAACATCGTAAAGTGCTGACCCGGCATTCCCGCAACCCTTCGCTACCTCATCGCCAGCACAAAAGAGAAGGCCCGCCAAACGGCGGGCCTTTGTTTTGCCTTGAGGCACTTCATTCGTTACGGAATCGTCGCGGCGTATACGTTCGACGGCGCGCTTTCCACTCCCGACGCATCCACGCTCGTGACTTCATAGTTGTAATTGCTGCCGCTCGCCACTGTGGTGTCGGTGAACGTTGTTGGCGTATTGACCGACGTATTCACCAGTTCATACGATCCGCTGCCCGTCGATCGATAGATGTTGTATCCCACTGCCGGGTCGGTCGTTTCCGTCGGTGCGTCCCAGGTCAGCTGGACCTCATAGGAGGCCGACGAGACACCCGTCCCGCTCAGCGCGATCGTTGCCGTTGCTCCGCTGGTTGCATTGCTGGTGATCGTCACCAGCCCCGTGGCCGCCCCGGCGGTCGTTGGATCGAACACCAGATCCAGCGTTTCCGTCTGGCCCGGACTCAGCGTCACCGGGGCCGTAACCCCGGACATCGTGAAGCCCGTTCCCGTCAGTGCTGCCGCGCTGATGGTGACCGCCGCGGTTCCCGACGAAGTCAGAAGCACGGCTTGCGTGGTGGGTGTGTTCAGGTTGACGTTGCCGAACGCGACGCTCGTCGATCCAAGCGTCAGTCCAATTGACCCTCCGGTTAGCTGCAGGACGGCAGTTTTCGCCACGCCGCTCGCAGTTGCTGTCAGCGTTGCCGTTTGCGTTGAAGTGACCGCGGCAATCGTTGCCGTAAAGGGAGCGGTTGTAGCACCCGCCGCCACCGTCACCGACGCCGGCACCGTGACCGCTGTATTGTTGCTGGCCAGTGTGACTACCAGTCCGCCGGTCGGTGCCGCGGCACTCAGCGTCACCGTGCAGGCATCCGTGCCCGCCGCCGAGAACGACATCGTCGTGCAGGTCAGCGAGCTCAGCGCGCCTGCCGTCGTGTCGCCCGTCCCGCTCAGGCTGATCGTTGCCGTCGGATTCGTGGTGGCGTTGCTGGTGATCAGGATCGTTCCCGTCTCCGCTCCTGCCGCGGTCGGATCGAACGTCACCTGCATCGTCGCGCTTTGTCCCGGATTCAGCGTCACCGGGATCGCCGCCCCGCCCAGGGTGAAGCCGGTTCCCGTCAGCGTTGCCGAGTTAATCGTCAGCGGAGCCGTGCCGGATGACGTCACCGTCACCGACTGGCTCGTGGACGTGTTGATGGTTACATCTCCGAAGGAAAGGCTGTTGGTGCTCAGGCTCATCCCTGCCGTCTGTGCGTCCAGCTGCAGCGTATAGATCTTCGAAACCCCGCTGGCCGTCGCCGTGAGTGCGGCGGACTGCGTCGAAGTGACCGCTGCCACCGTGGCTGTGAATCCTGCGCTCGTAGCCCCGGCTGCCACCGTTACGGAAGCGGGCACCGTCACCGACGAATTGTTGCTGCTCAGCGTGATCGTCAGCCCGCCCGTTGGTGCGGCCGAACTCAGTGACACAGTGCACGAATCGCTGGCCGCGCCGCTGATCGTCCCATTCGCGCAGGAGAGCCCGCTAAGCGTGCCTCCCGCCGACTGTCCCGTCCCACTCAGGGCGACCACCACGGTTCCGTTTGTTGCCGAGTTGCTTGTGATCGTGATGGTACCCGTCTGCGCTCCCACTGTGGCCGGATCAAAACTCACCTGCAGCGTCGCCGACTGTCCCGGATTCAGCGTTGCCGGGAACGTCGCCCCCGACATCGAGAAGTCGGTTCCCGTCAGCGTGGCCGAGTTAACGGTCAGCGGAGCGGTTCCGGTCGATGTCAGCGTGATTGTCTCGGTCGTGGATTTGTTGACGGTCACATCTCCGAAATTGAGGCTGTTCGTACTCACGCTCAGCCCTGGAGCCTGTGCCACCAGCTGCAGTGCGTAAATCTTCGAAAGGCCGCCTGCCGTTGCGGTCACGTTGGCCGTCTCAGTCGACGTCACCGCCGTGGCTGTGGCCGTAAAGAACGCACCCATCGCGCCTGCCGGCACGGTGACTGTGGCTGGCACCGTCAGGGCGGTATTGTTGCTCGACAGATTCACCGTCAGTCCGCCTGCCGGTGCCGCCGCAGTCAGGTTCACGGTGCACGCGTCACTGCCCGCGCCCGTGATCGTCCCGCTTTGGCAGAAGAGCGTACTCAGTGTCCCCGCCACCGCATCGCCCGTTCCGCTCAGGCTCACCAGCGCCGTGCCGTTGGTCGGAGCATTCGTCACAACGGTCAGCGTTCCGGTTGCCGCGCCCGCGGTGGCCGGATCGAATTTCACCTCCACCGTCACTGCGTTTCCGGGATTCAGCGTCACCGGGAAGCTCTGTCCCGCTATCGCGAATCCTGCTCCGGCCACCGTCGCCGAATTGATGGTCAAAGCGGCTGTTCCCGACGACAGCAGCGTCACGAACTGGGGTGTCGCCTGCGTGTTGACGGTGACATCGCCGAAGGACAGGCTGCTGGCGCTCACGCTCAGAGCCGCCGTCCCGCTGCTGGCCGTCGGCGGGCTCAGTTGCAGAGCAAACGTCGCGGAGCTGGTTCCTACGCTGGCCGTAATGGTCGCCGTCTGTGTTGCGCTCACCGTGGCAGCGATCGCGGTAAACGTTGCGCTGCTCCGGTTAGCCCCAATCAGCACCGACGAGGGCACCGTGAGGGCGGAGTCGCTGCTCGCCAGGCTCACCGTGTCGCCACCGCTGTCGGCCGGCGCGCTGAGCGTCACCGTGCAGCTGTCCGTCCCCGCGCCGGTGATCGTTGCACCCGTGCACGACACTGCGCTCACCGTGGCCGCAGACGTCGCCACCGTGCTGGCGTCCGTATATGTGTAGTCCGTGGACTGCCAGTTCCCCGAGATCTCCGAGAGCAGCCGCACATACAGCGTCGCTCCGCTCGTCGGCAGTCCGGTCGCCGTCGCCGAAACCGTGTTCCCCGTCGCCGCGCCCTCCGTAAGGACACCCAGGTTCTGCGATCCCGCGCCCGTCGATCCCAGCCACAGCTGGTATTCCGCCACGCCGCTTCCCGCTGACCATGTAAACGTCTCCGAGGAGCCCGGCAACACGCTTCCCGGCGCCGGGCTGATCATCGCCCCCGGCGCACTCGCCACCGCGTCCGCCATGCCCGTGCCGCTCAGGCTCACAACTGGGTTGCCCGAGGTCGAGTTGCTGATCAGCGTCAGGCTCCCCGTCGCCGCCCCCACCGACGTTGGTGTGAACTGCAAACTCACCGCGTACGTGCCACCGGAGGCGATCGTGACCGGCATGCTGCTCTGCCCCATCACGGAAAAAGGCCCGGTCACGCTCACCTGGGAAATCTGCACTGCTGCCGTGCTCTCGTTCTTGACCGAAACCGACGCGCCGGCTGTCTGCCCTAACTGAACACTTCCAAAGGAAAGTGAATTCGCGGAAGCTACCAAACTACCGCTCGCCGCGTTCGCCATGATGCTTCCGCATCCCGACAGCATGAGGGAAACGCAGCACACCGCCAATGCCAGCGCGCCCGCGCACCATATTTCTCTCCGCAGTCGGCGGCTCGATTTGCGCTGAATGGCCTGGTTGCCGGAGGACGCGTGGACGACGCCGCGGGCAGACCCCGCGGGGGCTACGAACAATATCGAGTGCATCTACCTCACCTCTTGCAAAACAAAAAGCGTTCAGCTTCTTCGGACCACAATCCAGCCTGAGGCGCCGTAAAATCGGTGCTCCTCAGTAGCCGGATCGGGCCCACTTTCGAGTTGGTCCCTGCGTTCTGGTGCCGGTTCGAAGGACAAACTTAGCGGATAGTGTCTGCTTCATTGAAGGCACGTCAGTCACCAAGTTTTTCAACACTCGGTTACTTTAGAGTTTTCCACAGAAAATCGCGCATTTTAGAAGGGTTCTGTTGCTCTTCAGCCCTTCCTCCCGTCGATGCAGGAGCCATTGCCTGTGTAGGAACTGCGTTGAAAGTAGACAAATCTTACCAGCATAGGTAATCTTGATGTGTATTACTTTGGTACCTTTTGCACTGCTTTTGTAGCGCAAAGGTCACTGCCCCATGAATGCGCCCAGGAAACGGGGCACCACCCATCGGCCAACTTCCGAAGCGCGCGACCGCGCCGCGCCCCTCTTCGATCTGATTTCAGTTTTTTCGTTCCCCGATTAACCAAAGTTCACCGACACTGATGCACTTTCTCCACTGAGAAGCGCGCCCCTGCATCCGGTTTCATCGGAAATCATTGCTGCAACGCCTGCAACCTGACTGCCAAAGCCTTCCTCAACCTGTCCCTTTTTCCTCAGCCCAATCCCACGAAAGAGTACCCCAAAGAGTCATTGACCATGGTTCCTTTCGACGCTAACTTGAACTGCACGATTCAAGACTTGGCTCCCTCGTGGTGTGTTTGCAAGCGAACGTTGCTGTCTGCCCGCCTGACTCACCCCCGGGAAATCTGATTTGCTTTTAGTTGTCTCTTTGGTGCCGGACAGGTTGACGCTCGGTTTGATTACCTGTCCTGACGATTTCTAATCCTGACCTGCATCGCTGTACTGCGCCATGTGAGACCTGTGTGTCTCCTCGCAGATAAACGAGTTTCGATTTTTTGAGAGGTTAGTGTATGTCGCCAGTGGTTGCTTTCCGTCGTCTGACGCCTGCCCGCGTCCTGTCCTTCCTTCTCGCCAATCTCGTGTGGCTCGCACCTCTCTTCCTCGCGCCCGCAACCAACGCCTCCGCGGCGACCGACACTTTTACCGTTAGTGTGACGACCGACCCTGGCACCGGCACCGCGGCCAATTGCCCGGCGAACAATCCAGGTGGCAGCGGGAGCTGCTCCCTGCGTGACGCGATCGCCGCGGTCAATGCCGACACCGCGAACTCAGCCATCGTTGATATGACGAACGTGGCTGGGACCATCACCCTCGGCAGCGCGTTCCCCATCATTTACGGGACAACCACGACGAACTCCGTCACCTTTAGCGGTCCGGGCGCGGGCGCGCTCACCGTCGACGGTGCGAAAGCCTACCAGGTTTTCTTGATTGAAAACGGATCCGCTACCTTCCAGAATTTCACCGTCGCCGACGGCTTCGTCAATGCGACCGGCGGTTGCACCTGCGACCCCGGCTATGGCGCCGGCATTTACGCTTACACGAATGTCGCGCTGACCCTGACCAACATGGTCATTACCGGTAACTCTGCGGCGAACGGCGCCGGCGGAGTCCTCGCGGCCGGCGCGCTCACCGTAACCGGCACTACCTTCTCCAATAACTCCGCCCCCGCTTCCGGCGGCGGTCTCGCGGGCGCCCTCTACGCCATCGGCTCACCTGCCACGATCTACCAGAGTACCTTCTCGGGCAACTCCGCCTGGATAGGCAGCGCGATTTACACCTACACGCCCGTGACGCTGACCATCAGCGACAGCACATTTACCAACAATCAAACTGGAACCGACGGCGCCAGTGCCGGCAGCGGCGGCATCTTCAACGACAACGGCAGCACCCTGACCATTCACGACAGCACCTTCTGGAACAACACTGCCGCTGCCGGCGAGGGCGGCGCTCTGAACAATGCCGGTACCATGACCGTCACCGACAGCATCGTGGGCTCTCCGGGTGATTCGGGGAACACCGAGGAGTGCTACAGCGCCGGCTCAGCGAACGGGGCCGGGTGCCCTTCGACGGGTGATGGCAACGGCAACATCACGGCGCCCTCCGCGATCGACCTCGGAGCGCTCGGCTTCAACGGCGGCCTTACCGAGACCATGGTGCCTCAGTCCGGCAGCGCGGCCATTTGCGGCGGCACCACCGCCGGCGCACTGAATGTCGGCGGCACCGCTCTCACCGTCGACCAGCGCGGGCTCCCACTCGATGCGACCTGCGGAACAGGCCTCACCGACGCCGGAGCGGTCCAGACCAATTTCTTCAAAGTGACGTCGAGCGCCGATACTGACGGCACAACCTGCGGCGCCACGTGCACGCTTCGTCAGGCAATTAACGCTGCGAATACACAGGGCAACGGCGACATCACCATTGATTCCACCCTGAACGGCGCTACGCTTACGCTCACCGGTATCCTGCCCAAGATCGAAGGTGCGATTGACATCACCGGTCCCTCCGGTGGATTCACCATCGACGGCAAGGGCACCTACCAGGCGTTCTGGGTCGATGGCGGCTCGTCGCTCAGTATTGCCAATCTGACGATTCAGAATGCTTCCACCGCGACCGTCGCTTCCGGCGGCTTCGCCCAGGGCTACGGCGGCGCCATCTTTAACGCCAGCACCTTGAGTGTGAGCAACAGCTCCTTACTCAACAACACCGCCGGCAGTGCAACGGGTGGCGGCCAGTCCAATCCCAGCGAAGGCGGCGCCATTCTCAACACCGGCGCGCTCACAGTTACGAATTCCACCTTCTCCGGCAACACCGCGTCCAACACTCCCGGACAAGGCGGCAGCGGTGGCGCCATCACCAGCAGCGGCCCGCTGACCGTTACGGACAGCACCTTCTCCGCCAATACTGGGAACGACGGCGGCGCGATCTATCTCGACACGACCAATCCCGTCCTGCTGCAATACGACACCTTCTCCGGAAACGTCACCAACACCGCCACCTTCGACGGCGCCGTCTATAACCAGGGCACCCTCACGGTGCAGAACACCACGTTTGCAGGAAACACCAACGGCGGCATCCACAGCAGCGGTTATGCGCTGACTGTCACAAACTCCATCTTCGGGGAAACTTCGGAGTGCGATCCGAGCTCGTCTCCCGATTGCCCGAGCAGCGGTTCTGGCAACGCTTACCTGACCACTGCCGCCACTCTCTCCGCTCTGGGTAACTACGGCGGCTCAACCTCTACCATCCTGCCCCAACCGGGCAGCAGCGCAATCTGCGGTGGCTTGCGGGCCGATATTCCGTCCGGCTTTTCCACCGACCAGCGCGGCTTCTCCAACGCCACTCCCGCCCCTTACGGTGTCGCCAACTGCTCTGATTCCGGCTCGGTCCAAACCGACTACACCGCGGTGGCATTCGTTGCCCCTGGCACTCCCTATCTCGGCTCCATCAACATCGCCGGAACCACGCCTCCAGTGGTCGTATCCGTCACTGAGAGTGGCAACAACGCCGGCGGCGTAACGGTGCCCCTGATCTTCGCCGGCACTGGAACCGCCACCGGAACCTCCGCTGTCACTGTCGGTGGCACGGGCGCGACCTTTAGTGCTCTTACCGTCGACGCAACGGGCGCCGACACTCTGAACGTCAGCATGCTGGTCGTCGGCGCCGATACCCTGACCGCCGGTCCCGAAAACCTCACCATCGGTGCCGCCGGCTCTACCGCGGACACCGTCACTGAGGTGACGCCTTCTCCGGCTGCCTTCCTCGTCAGCGCCACCGCTGTTCCCGTGACGCTCAAGGCGAACGTCACCAGCGGCTCGACCGTCAATGAAGGCTACGTCAACTTCTCCGTGCACAGCGGCAGCGCCGGCGGTCCGGTCATTGGCACCGCCGTCGGTCCTGTTGCCGTAGCCTCTGGCACCACGGGCAACGTCACCTACACCATTCCGGCGAACGAGCCGGCCGCCACCTATTACGTGGTTGCTGCTTATACCGATCCAGGCGGCTCACTCGAGTCCAACAACGATTCGTCCAAGACCATCACCATTGACACTGCGGTGACGGCGACCACGGCCGTCGCCTCAACGACGCTGACCGCGGGTCACGCGGCGACTCCTTTCACGCCAGTGACCGGCTCCGGTGGCGTGGGCGCACTGACCTACAGCGTCTTGCCCGCGCTGCCTGCAACCCTGGCCATGAGCACCACGACCGGCCAGATCACTGGCACGGCCGCTGCCGCCAGTGCGACGACCACCTACACGGTCACCGTTACGGACACGGCAAGCAATCACGCCTCTGCAACCTTCAGCCTGACCGTGAACACCGCTGTCACCGCAACCACTGCGGTCGCATCGACGGTCCTGACCGAAGGCACGGCGGCCACGCCGTTCACGCCGGTCACCGGCTCGGGCGGAACAGGAACCCTGGGCTACGGCGTTTTGCCGCTTCTGCCCACAGGCCTCACCATGTCCGGAACGACAGGCCAGATCACCGGCACGCCGAGCGTGGCCAGCGCACAAACGACCTATACCGTGACCGTCACCGACGCGAACGGCGCAACCGCTACGGCAACCTTCGATCTGACCGTCAACGCGACGCTGACTGCGACCCAGTCGGTTGCCACCGTTGCGTTCACTCTGAATCACGCGGTAACGCCAGTCATACCCGTGACCGGCTCCGGCGGCACCACGCCTCTCGCCTACGGCGTCTTGCCGGCGCTGCCCGGGACTCTGGCCTACAACACCTCGACGGGCCAGATTACCGGCACGCCGAACGCGACCCACGCATCATCGGTCTTCACCGTGACCGTCACGGACCACAACAACGCGACGGCGACCAACACCTTCAGCCTGACCATCAATCCAGCGGTTTCCGCCACCACCGCCGTAGCCTCGACCACGCTGACCGCTGGCCACGCGGCCACGGCCTTCACCCCGGTCACGGCCACCGGCGGCACGGGAGCGCTCACCTACACCGTCTTGCCGGCACTGCCTGCAACTCTGACCATGGCCCCGGCGACCGGCCAGATCACAGGCACGCCGGCCGCGGCCAGCGCGACCACCACCTACACCGTCACCGCGACCGATACCAACGGCGCAACCGGCACAGCAACATTTAGCCTGACCGTGAACGGCGCGGTGGTGGCGACCACCGCTGTACCCACGACCACGTTGACCGCGGGTGTGGCGGCAACAGCCTTCACGCCGGTCACCGCCACGGGCGGAACGGGCGCCCTCACCTACACCGTCTTGCCGGCCCTGCCTGCGACTCTGACCATGGCCCCGGCGACCGGCCAGATCACCGGCACGCCGGCCGCGGCCAGCGCGACCACCACGTACACCGTCACCGCGACGGATACGAACGGAGCAACCGGGACCGCCACATTCAGCCTGACCGTGAACGGCGTCGTTTCGGCAACCACGGCCGTACCGACGACCACGTTGACGGCCGGCCATGCGGCAACGCCCTTCACACCGGTCACCGGCTCTGGTGGCACGGCGCCGCTGGCCTACAGCGTCTTGCCGGCACTGCCTGCATCGCTGACCATGGCCCCGGCGACGGGCCAGATCACCGGAACAGCGGCTGCGGCCAGTGCGACGACCACCTACACGGTGACCGTCACCGACCACAACAACGCGACCGCCACCGCAACCTTTAGCCTGACGGTGAACGCCGCGGTCGTGGCAACTACTGCCGTACCGACGACCACGCTGACGGCGGGCCACGCGGCCACAGCCTTCACGCCGGTTACAGCCACAGGCGGCACCGGTGCGCTCACCTACACCGTCCTGCCGGCGCTGCCGACAACTTTGACCATGGCTCCAGCGACCGGCCAGATCACCGGCACGCCAGCTGCGGCCAGTGCGGCCACCACCTACACCGTCACCGCGACCGATACGAACGGCGCGACCGGCACAGCCACCTTCAGCCTGACCGTCAACGGCGCAGTGGTGGCAACCACTGCCGTGCCCACGACCACGCTGACCGCGGGCCACGCGGCAACAGCCTTTACCCCGGTTACCGCGACGGGCGGCACCGGAGCGCTAACCTATACCGTCTTGCCGGCGCTGCCTTCAACTCTGACCATGGCCCCGGCCACAGGCCAGATCACCGGCACCCCGGCCGCGGCCAGCGCGACCACCACGTACACCGTCACCGCGACGGATACGAACGGCGCAACCGGCACCGCCACCTTCAGCCTGACCGTGAATGGCGCAGTTTCGGCAACCACGGCCATCCCGACGACCACCCTGACCGCGGGCCACGCGGCAACGGCATTCACACCGGTGACAGGCTCCGGCGGAACAGCGCCGCTGGCCTACAGCGTCTTGCCGGCGCTGCCGACAACTCTGACCATGAACGCAGCGACCGGCCAGATCACCGGCACGCCGGCTGCGGCGAGTGCCGCCACCGTCTACACGGTGACCGTCACCGACCACAACGGCGCGACCGGCACGGCCACCTTTAGCCTGACCGTGAACGGCGCGGTGGTAGCAACCACTGCCGTACCGTCCACCACGCTCACTGCAGGTGTAGCGGCGACAGCCTTTACACCGGTCACAGCCACAGGCGGAACCGGAGCGCTCACCTACACTGTCTTGCCGGCGCTGCCTGCAAGTCTGACCATGGCCCCGGCGACAGGCCAGATCACCGGCACACCAGCGGCGGCCAGTGCCACCACGGTCTACACTGTCACCGCTACGGATACAAATGGCGCGACCGGCACAGCCACCTTTAGCCTGACGGTGAACGGTCCGCTTTCGGCGACGACCGCCATACCCACAACCACGCTGACCGCGGGCCACGCGGCAACGGCATTCACACCGGTTACCGGTGCGGGCGGAACGGCGCCGCTGACGTATAGCGTCTTGCCGGCACTGCCCACAACTCTGACCATGGCCTCAGCAACGGGCCAGATCACCGGCACGCCTGCCGCGGCCAGCGCCGCCACCGTCTACACCGTGACGGTGAAAGACGCCAACAACGTGACCGCCACGGCCACCTTCAGCCTGACCGTTAACAGCGCGGTCTCGGCAACCACCGCTGTAGCCACGACCACCCTGACCGCTGGCCATGCGGCGGCGCCGTTCACGCCGGTCACGGCCACGGGCGGCACCGGTGCGCTCACCTACACCGTCTTGCCGGCGTTGCCGACAACCCTGACCATGGCCCCGGCCACCGGCCAGATTACCGGCACGCCAGCCGCAGCCAGTGCCACGACCGTCTACACCGTCACTGCGACCGATACAAACGGTGCAACCGGCACAGCAACCTTCAGCCTGACCGTGAACGGCGCGGTGGTAGCAACCACTGCCGTACCATCCACCACGCTGACGGCAGGTGTAGCCGCAACAGCCTTTACACCGGTCACCGCCACGGGCGGCACGGGAGCGCTCACTTACAGCGTCTTGCCGGCCCTGCCTGCAACTCTGACCATGGCTCCGGCGACAGGCCAGATCACCGGCACGCCCGCCGCATCCAGTGCCACCACCGTCTACACCGTCACCGCGACCGATACAAATGGCGCGACTGGCACGGCGACCTTCAGCCTCACGGTGAGTGGCGCTCTGTCAGCAACCACTGCTATACCCACGACCACTCTGACGGCAGGTCATGCAGCGACTCCGTTCACGCCGGTCACGGGTGCGGGTGGCACGACACCGCTGAGCTACAGTGTCTTGCCGGCCCTGCCTGCAACTCTGACTATGGCTCCAGCGACAGGCCAGATCACCGGCACGCCCGCCGCGGCCAGTGCCGCGACGGTTTATACGGTGACGGTGAAAGACGCCAACAACGTAACTGCCACCGCCACCTTCACCCTAACCGTCGATACCGCTGTGACGGCCACGACTGCCATACCGACAACCACGCTGACCGCTGGCCATGCGGCGACTGCCTTCACCCCCGTCACAGGCGCGGGTGGAAGGGCGCCGTTGGCCTACAGCGTCCTGCCGGCGCTGCCTGCAGCGCTGACCATGGCCCCAGCCACCGGCCAGATCACCGGCACACCGGCCGCAGCCAGTGCTGCGACCGTCTATACCGTCACGGTTACCGACGCTGACGGCGCATCCGCCACCGCGACCTTTAGCCTCACGGTGAGTGGATCGGTCTCTGCCACCACTGCGATTCCCACCACCATCCTCACGGAAGGCCACGCGGCGACGGCATTCACGCCGGTCACCGGCGCCGGCGGCACTGCGCCGCTCAGCTACGGTGTCGCGCCGGCATTGCCGACGGGTCTGACCATGGCCCCGGCAACCGGCCAGATTACCGGCACGCCGACGGTGGTCAGTGCCGCGACAACTTACACCGTCACGGTCACCGATGCTGCCAGTGCCACCGCCACCGCTACCTTCAGCCTCACGGTGAACGGTACTCTGACGGCAACCACGGCCGTACCCACAACCACGTTGCTTGCTGATGTGGCCGCGACTCCGTTCACGCCGGTTACTGGCGCGGGTGGAACTGCGCCTCTCAGCTATGGTGTCTCGCCGGCCCTGCCGACGGGTCTCGCCATGGCCCCGGCCACCGGCCAGATCACCGGTACCCCGACGGTGACCACCAATGCGACCACCTACACCGTGACGGTCACCGACGCCAACAGCGCGACGGCCACCGCCACCTTCAGCCTCACCGTGAACTCGGCGGGAACTTCGATCACGTGGGCGAATCCGCCGGCAATCACCTACGGAACCAACCTCACCACCACCCTCGACGCGACCGCCGTCTATAACGGCGTAAGCGTGCCGGGAACCTTCGTCTACACGGCGATGCCGACCGGTGGATCCGCTTCAACGGTCACCGCGACTACAGTCCTGGCTGCCGGCAGCTATACGCTGACCGCCACCTTTACGCCGACCAACACCACCCAGTACGCCACGCCGCCGCCGAAGTCGGTTCCCCTGACCGTCAACCAGGCGCAGCCCACCATTACCTGGACGCCGGCCACCACCATCGCCTACGGCACCAATCTGTCGGCGCTGCTCAACGCCACCGCCGCCCTGAACAGCGCCTCCGTCGCGGGTGCCTTCGCCTACACGGCGACGCCCACCGGCGGCTCCGCTGTTGCTGTCACCGGCACCACGGTGCTGGCTGAGGGCAGCTACACCCTAACCGCCACCTTCACGCCGACTGACGCCGTCGATTACAAAACCGCGACAGCCACCTCGCCCCTGACCGTTACCACCCAAACCCTGACCGTCTCGGCCAACAATGCCAGCAAGGTTTATGGCACGGCGAACCCAACCTTCACCGGAACCATAACCGGCCAGCAGAACGGTGACACCTTCACGGAAAGCTTCACGACCACCGCGACGACTCTCTCCAACGTTGGAACGTACCCAATCGTCCCCAGCCCCGCCGGAGCGAATCTGAGCGATTACACCATCGTGATCAATGACGGAACCCTCACCGTCACCCAGGCGGCCAGCACCACCACGCTTGCGGTGAACAACACCTCCGTCAACCCCGGAGCCACGGTCACACTCACGGCGACCGTTGCCTCGGCGACCACCGGTACCCCGACAGGCACCGTTAGCTTCTACGACGGCACCACGCTGCTCGATACGGCAACCTTGGCCGGAGGCATCGCCACCTACTCCACCACAACCCTGGCGCCGAATTCCTCGAACTCGCTGACGGCGGTCTACAGTGGCGACACGAACTTCACCGGCAGCAGCACTGCCTCTCCGATCATCGTCACGGTCGGCGGGCTTGACTTCACCATCTCCGCGTCGCCGGCCACCCAAACCGGGCTTGCCGGCACCACCTTCACCTATCAGGTAGCGGTCGCGCCGGCCATCGCCGGTCAGCCGTATCCTGGTCCGGTCACCTTCCTGGTAACGGGTCTGCCGCCGGGTGCGACCGCCACCGTTACTCCGTCCACCGTTGCTGTCGGTGCCGGTCCACAGACCGTCTCCGTCGCCATCGCGACCGTCAGCTCCTCGGCTGCGGTCCAGTCTCTCTCGACCGGGCGCAAGCTCATCCCGGTGGCGCTCGCATTCCTCCTCCTGCCTCTCGTGGGCACGCGGAGAATGCGCCGTCAGGGACGTCGCTTCGGTCAGATGATCTGTCTGCTTCTGCTCGCCCTCGGCGGCATCGTGGCAACCACGGCGCTCTCCGGTTGCGGCAGCAGTAACGGCAGCGGCTTCGGTTCGGGCGGGAATAAGGGAACACCGTACACCATCGCCATCAAGGCGACCAGTGGAACGGTCAGCCACGCGACCACCGTCACTCTGACTGTCCAGTAGTCAGAGCCGCGGCTCCCTTCACCTCAACCCTCAATGGCCGGACCCGATAAGGTCCGGCCATTTCATTTTGCGCGCCCTCCCGCTCATCCGGCCCTCGACCATCCCAGGTGACGTTCCATTCCCGCGATGCGATAATCTCATCTGGAGCCTCCAACACTGCGCGCGTACGGAGAGGTGGCAGAGCCCGGTTGAATGCACCTGACTCGAAATCAGGCATACCTGTAAGGGTATCGGGGGTTCGAATCCCTCCCTCTCCGCCAAACATGCTGTAAGTCGATGAAAAATGGTGTAGTTAGTTGCGATCACTGCAGGCTGACTACGTGGCAAAATGTTGCAATGTCATTTGCGGTCCTGTTAAGGGAGCGGATACCTCCCTGCGCTACTGTTGTCCTCTGGCCATTCCCGTGCCATGATGACGCCAGAGGTACTCCCCCATGAATGTGACTTGCAGAGCAGAGTTGTTCGGCAGTCCCACCCGTGAGCAGTACGACCGCTTCCATGCGTTGATGAGTGGCCTTGGACTCGAACGCGCCATCACACGTCACGGCAAGCTGTATCGACTTCCGACCGCCGAATACCTCGGCGTCAATGTCTCGTCGCTTCTTCACACCCTCGCGCTGAAAATCACAAAGGCAGCGATGGACGTTACCGGCCACATCTGCAAACTTGAGATTTCAATCTGAACTGTCAACTACAGGCCAACGCACTCATTGAGCCGCTCCCGCCTGTTTTTTCGAGCTTTGGTCGGTCGGTCGGCAATACGGGAGTAACGACTGTGTTAACACTGCGAGCCGATGTTAACCGATGCGTAATTTCCGGATTGCCGGTGATACGCCCAGAACGCGCAGATTGCCCGTCCCAAAGATCTCGATGAGCGCATTTTTGGCGATTATGCACTCACGGTCTCTCTGCCTCCCCCCGATTCGGCACTCAGTCGAAGTGATGCGTCGCCACCCAAATTCCTACCCACAGGCCGAACGCCGATAGCAGCAGGGAGAGGATGAGCGCGTGGATGATTTCCCAGCGCTTCCAGCGTATTTGCGCGACGTGCCTTTTGCTTCCGCGCTTCCACAGATGCACTGCGGCCATAGAACCCTCCCACGCGCACGGGAGGCGTCCGGCAAAGGGCCGCCTCCCGCCGCCGTCAGCTAGAACGACAGTGTGATTTGGCCCGTGATGGCGCGCGGGGTGACATAGTGCGTGCCGCTGAAGGTGGAGAGGAAGTTATAAAGCGCGTACTTATCGGTCACGTTGATGGCGGTGACCTGCGCGCCCCACTTATAGCGATCGCCGTGGAAGAGGTCATTCTCGCCCAACGCCATGTCGAACAAACTGCGCGGGTCGATGCGTTGCGGATTCTTGTCGTTGTCGCCTTTGTTCGGAGCGGGAATAGAGATCAGGCTCGAGGTGAATTCCGTGGCAGGGCAAACACTCGGCAACCCGCTGAACGGCGTCGCGCGGGATCCGTTGCAAGCAAAACCCGCCTCAAACTCCTGATTGGCGGTCAGAGGAGCGCCGAACGCATTCACCATCTTGATCGCGGGTTCACCGTTCAGAGTCGTCGACGACACCAGGCACGGACTGTTGGGATCCGCAGTTCCATAGCACGGTGCGTTGCCGGCGACCAGACCGCTGTCGTATCTCCAGTTGAAGCTGTACCACGGGCTGTGCCGCCCCGGCAGCTGATACTGAAAATGGGTCGTCTCGTTGTACTTCTCGTCGTGGTCGATGCGGAAGGGCAGCCCGGTCTGACCCACGGTGGCGCCCGCGCCGCCGATCTGCGGCGGGAAGAAGCGCGCGGCCACTGAGGACATGACGACATAGGCGCTGAATCCATGCACCGGCGTGACGTTGGCGCGCAGGGCATAACCAGGAATCTTGGAGTTATGCCACTCGATGGGGAAAGTGATGGGCGTGTCGCCCAGCACGCTGAAGTCGTAACCGTTGTGGGTGTATTTCCAGATGTACTCCCCGCTGACTACGAAGTGCCGGCCCACGACTTGCTGCAGCCCTCCGTGAAATTCATTGCGGAAGCCGGGCGACAGCGCCCCGGAATCACCTGCCGAACACAGCAGCAGTGGATTCACCACGTCGTTAAGGCAGCCACGGCTGGCCAGCACCAGGTTCTCGTTGAACGGTGTCTCCAGCGTCCGGGCATACGAGGCCCGCAGCACCGTGTTGGTCCGTTTCAGGTTGTAAGAACCGCCCAGCCGCGGTTCCGGCTGGCTGGCATCGGCGAGCCCGTTGTAAAGGTCGCCGCGCATGCCCACGTTGAACAGCCAGTTGCCCGTCTTGATCTGGTCCTCGAGATAGAGCGCCAGCTCCTTCACATCCGTGTGGCCCCGAAAGTCGTAATAGCTGCCGCCGCGAGTCAAATCGTAGGGATACAGATTCGTGCACGGCGCATCGAGGGGCACATCCGGCGTCCCGCCAGACATGCATGGATTGCCGTTCGCGTCGTTCAGCGAATCCAGATAAGCGGGGTTCACGATCCCCAGGGGATCGCTTTCGTTGAGGAAGGTGTGCTCATACATGGCGCCCAGCTTGACGTTGTGGATGCCCCGGACCCAGGAAATATCGGCATGCACGCCGTCGTTGGCCAGGCTTCGATCCTGCGCGATGCTCTCATTTTGGATCGGACCCAGGTCGGCGAACGGATCCGCGCTCGGGTAATAGTGGTAGTTATCCTTGCGCAGATAGACGCCCAGATTAAACACCGAATACTGGTTAATGACCCGTGTGTAGCTCGGCGCAATGTTGAATGTCCCGATCTTCGATCGCTGGTCGGTTGGCCCATTCACCGCGGTTCCCGCTAAGTTCACGCCTCCCACGTTCAGGTTGTCGTAGGTATTGGGCGTCTGGAACCACGAGCGGGAGTAGGCGAGGTTGAGGTGCAGCGAATCCGCCTTGTCGAGCTGATCATCAATGCGGTCGAAGACGTTTTCCTCATTGCCCTTGTCGTGGAAGACTGCAAACTCGGGCGGATCGAGAAAACGGCTGGTATTGAGCCCGTCCACAGAAATAAAGTTCCCCCAACTCTGTTTTCCGTAGCCCAGATCGAAGCCGCCCGACGATGACCCGAAGGTTCCGTACGAGGAGTAGATAGTCCCGGTCGGCTTGGTCACTCCCTGCCCGGAGCGGGTGGTCACCTGGATCACCAGGCTGGTCTTGTCTCCGTACTCAGCTGGGGGCGCGCCGTCGATCACATCCATCGACTGCACCGCGGCATTGGGCAGTTGGTTCGAGAAAACCTTGCTCTGTTGATCGGTAACCGGCTGCCCGTCGATGGAAAACGAGTTTTCCGCGTGGTCGCCCAGGCCGTGAAACAGCCCGTTGGAATCCGCGGAGACGCCGGGGGTCGACAGTGTCACCAACGAGCTCAGCCCCGACGACTGGCTCTCCAGCGGAATCTCCGCGAACGCCTTTCGGTCCATCTGGGTATCCAGACTCGCCGCATCGTTCACCAGGTCTTCCCCATTCACCTGCACCGTTTCCGCGGCCGCGCCCAGCTTCAGGGTTACCGCGGCGGTCACGGGCGTGCTGGAATGCACATCCACATCGCGGATAAAAGAGCCGAAGCCCGTCATCACCACGGTCATGTGGTAGCTGTTGTAGGGCACGTTGGGGAACTGGAAGTGCCCCAGGCTGTCCGTCTGTACCGAGCGCTCGTACTGGCTGACGGGGTTCTGGATGGTGACGTTGGCGCCGCGGACGACCGCACCGGTGGGATCGGTCACTGTGCCGGTTACAGTTCCTGAAGTGGCTCCAGCCTGCGCCGCAACCGGCAGAGGACAGGAGAAGAGGGAGAACAGAGCAATGCAGATGGAAATAACCGCGCCACGCATGCACGTGCGCATAGACGACCTCCAAATGGTGATGGATTGTCCCTGGGGTTTCCGCTGGAGACGGAATTCTGCCTAGGCAAAAGCAGGCGGGACAGGCGGAGGCCGATTGGCAAGCTTGAGAACGAAGCGCTGCCGGGGAACGGGGGTGAAGCTTTCAGGAACGAAGCGGGCGACCTGGCGTGACGAGACAGCCAGAGTGACCACAACCACGGCCTGCACCGCATGGTGGGCCGTGACGCACAGCGAGCAATCGTGATCGATCTGGCCGGAGGGATGGGAGTGGGTGACCTGCAGAATGCCGGTCATCAGCACCAGCGCGACGCAGATGATTCCCAGGAGCGAAACCCAGGAAAGCC
>Ga0187855_10001386_pt1 | contig 19259 bp, 15 predicted proteins | sample June2016WEW_8_10_2_FD_132969 | JGI IMG/M metagenome (GOLD analysis project Ga0187855, IMG submission 132969) | Peatland microbial communities from SPRUCE experiment site at the Marcell Experimental Forest, Minnesota, USA - June2016WEW_8_10 | ecosystem: Environmental > Terrestrial > Soil >...
AACTTCGCGATTCCAGGTTGCCCGGCGCCCAGTGGCGAAACAAGTGTGAGGGTGCGGACCGCGTCCGAAGAACCCTGGAAGTTACTGATCACTGAAGTTTTCATCTGCGTTCTATTTCCTTTGCATAGTAGGGGGCGAGCAACCTAGGAAAACTGATCATGGGGACGACTTTTTTTTTCAATCCGCGTGGTCGGGCAGATAACCCTGTGAAGGGACAACGATTATCACCGGGTCGGATGTTCAGGCAGCCTTGTCGGCCACACAAAATTGTGAGTTCTTCAGCGCAACCTCCATTCAGTCGCTGATGCGGGCGTTCCTGGACGGCGATAGCGAGGCCGCCGAGCGTTTGATGGACCTGTTCTGTCCCGAGCTGAAGGGCCTGGCAGCGTGGCACCTCAACACTCACCTTTTTTCACGAATTCACGAGGTCTCGTACAGAGTATTCGGGTGACGAAGCGGCGCTTCATCCCGCAGTGCCTTCTTCTCCAGCAGCTGAATTTCTCGTAGGCAGGAAGTTTCTCATGGAAATGATCAGTTTTGCCAGTCTCACTCCCCCTATGGATATGAGGCGACGCTGGCTTAACTGGCGCGAAGTCCAAAGGTCTAGAAGTTGCCAGCCCCTCGCTTGGGTATTTCTATTATCGAAAGGAAAATGATCATGCAGAGTAATCTTGAGCTAGTTAAAGAGGTATTGAAATCGAAAATGAAAGAGTCTAGGGCAACTACGCGTTCGCGCGACTCGATTCGAATCCAACAAGCCGCGGATCCCGTTGATATGACCCAGGAAGCCGCAGAGCGAGAGATCGCGATGGAGAATCTCGACCGCGAAACTGCATTAGCTCGCCGAGTTCGCGCGGCGATGGAGCGCATAGACCGCGGTTCGTACGGTGTGTGTCTTGAATGCCAAGAGCCTATCTCGCCAAAGCGTCTGAAGGCGATACCTTGGGCCGAGCTCTGTATCATTTGTCAGGAGTGGGCTGACCGTTCCGGGGATAAGGGAGGGAGGAGGGGCAACAGCAACATCCGAGCGAATGCTGCTTAGGAAGGCCACGTTCCTTGAAGTCATTCAACTCCGGCGACACTTGCTCCAAGTGCATATGAAGTACATTGTGAGCGGGCGAATGTGGTCTCCTCGCCCCAGCCCTAGGGCTTGATTCCAGAATGTGTCCGTAAAGCCTGCCCGGCCGCGCAATGTGGCCTTCCGCCCGACACTAACTGTTACGGCAATTCTGAAACAGCGGCACCACCGAGAGACAGAAAGGGCTTTCCTCACGAGGAATACCTAGACTCAGGGATATTATCATAGCGGAAATCCCAAACGCCCCCAAAACAGTGGCATGTTCGAAGTCGAGCTGGACCAAATAACGACTGGCTGCGATAATCGCACCACCAGAATGACCTCAAGCCGGACATGATGGTCGCGGAAGTATGCCTTGAGCGTTTCCAGAACTTCCAAACCGAGCACGAGAGCGATGGCTCCCTTCATGCGCGGAAGCTCAGCTTTGCTGCACGCCTACCCGGACCGGCGCCGTCGAACCGGCGTGTTCCAGCGTCGCGGCTGCCCCAATGCGGCTGGGGGCCGCGCCTCGGTTCACGTAAACAACTTGGGAGGGAATCGCAAGGAATGTCCCACTCTTCTCCACGATGTCCAAAATGGCGACGAGCAGTTCCTCCTGGATTTCGAGAAAGCGCTCATATTCACTCGTGAGAGCATACGCATAAACTTCGAGATCCATGGAAGGCCCAAGCTTTACCAGCCGGACACGCGCGGTCCGATCCTCCACGAAAGGATGACCGGCTAGCAGCGCGCGCAAACCATCACTTACGGAGTTCAACTGCTCGCACGTGGTTTCCGAGCGAAGGCTGACGATGTGGCGGAACCACATCTTATCGCGCATCCCGAGGTTCTCTAAATTCATAACCGACAGTTGCCCGTTAGGAACCGTTAACATGGTTCGCGCGCGTGTCCGGAAACGGGTGGAACGAATGCCGATATCCTCCACCTTACCCTCCTGATCACCGATGCGGCATGTGTCGCCGACGCGAATCGGCTTGTCGAATATGATAGATATGCCCCCAAAAAGATTTTCAAGAGTCTTCTGGGCGGCGAGAGCCACAGCGATACCCCCCACGCCCAAACCGGCGACTACGCCAGTTACGTTGACGCCGGCACTTCTAGCTACGATGACGATGGCTGCGCACGCTGCGACGAAATTAACGCTCCGCTGTGTCAGTCTCACAACCGACGTTGAATCTCCCCTACCCATGTACTGCAGACGCCGGCCTGCCACCTTACCGAAAATCTTCACCACCCGAACAAATAGCCAGGTACACGCGACGATAAGGAGCGTCGGATTTGCTTCTGTCCACACCTGCCGGGCAGCCAGGGGCAGACGCAAGAACGCGATAGCCCCATACACTACACCGAGGATGGCTAACCCCCGGATCGGAGCAATGAGCAGATCCAGAAGATGATTGTCTTTCTCGCCTACCAGGGAACCAAACAATCGCCCCAGCACAGGCGACGCTACTCGCCGCATCACGCTTGAGACTCCCACGGTCAGCGCCAGGCTACCGATCAATGCGATCCATTGCCAGAGCGGAATTGAGAGCCATCCTCGCTTCAACAGCCACGATGGGAGATAATCCTCGGCCGAAGTGGAATTCAGTTCGCTGTAAATGTCCGGCACATGCTCCAGAGTTTCGGCGGAAAAAAGCCAGATCAGACCTTCATCGCGGCGTACACGTTCGAGCAGTACTTTTTGAGCGCCTCCCGCGGTTTGGATCGAACCAACCAATTCCGCTCCGAAGGGAAGATTGTCGTTGAGCGAGCCATCCACCTGGTTACTTAGCTGGTCAAGATGCGCGGGCAGACCGCGATCCAGGACCACGATGAGCTGGCGCGCCAATTGGTCCGCTGCGGCCCCCCGGAGCGGCGTATCCAGGAACTTTGCGGCTGTCGAATAATCCTGCCGGTGAGCGGCGCCGAGGAAGCCGAATACCGTGCCTCGAGGTGTGGACCTTCCGAGGGTATCCTTCGCGGCTTCGGACGGCGCCGCGGCAGGTGCTGTTTCCTGCCCCCGAGCGGCCAGAAGGAATGACAGAATCACGAAAATGCGGATCGCAAACATCTACTCCCCCCTGGTGTCTCAACTGGTATGTGGAAATCACTCCCCAACCCGAAGGTTGTTGGTCACCGAAAATACTCCGTGGACCCCGTTGGCTTTGATGTTGGCTACGCTCTTATCTGCCTGGCTATCGACTACGCCTTCGAGAGTAACGTTGCCATTTTTTACGATAATGCGGATCGGCTTGATCACCGGCAAATCATAGCGGCGCAGCGAGGCAGACCCGTAAATCGCCCGGTAGAGTGAACGTCGTAGCCGATCGTCGTTCGGAGATACTGGCAGTACCTCGATTTTGTTGTCGACTTTATCGACACCCTCGATACCCTTGACGACTTTTTCGGCATCCGTCTTCAACGTGGGGCGGGTAACTTGACCCAAAAGCGTGACTGCATTGCCTTGGACTTGGTAAGCCAGATTATCAAACACGTCAAGATGCGGAAGCATCACTAACTCATGCCGGACTTCCTTGGCGACACGAGACGTCGCCTGATCGCTTTGTGAGAACGCTAGTCCTGCTGTGAGGACTGCGATAGAAAAGAAACATTTAATCATTTTGATCTACTCCTGGTTTTTTCGATTCCGTTTCATCTCTGCTGCAACCGAATGGCCATCCCGAGCAGGCTGAAAAGAATCGGCTTAGGAACTTTGAAGTCACGACGGGCTTCGAGAATTTCCGAGATATCATGAACGACACCTTTGATATGACAGTCACTCGACCAGGAACCATATATCGCAGGCGGCTGAGGTAATCCTCGATCGAGTTCGCCCTCGAAGATCATCTGCCTTTCGGATGATCGAGCTGTCCGGCTGGCACTGCTGAGCGCCACGCACGGAGTGTTTTCTCGATATGGCACACGCCTGTCAGCCAGGAGGCCGGCGCTTGCGCAAGTGCGGGCTGCCGTAATCATAGGCGTCAGAGGCGGCTGCGCATTACACCCGCCGCTCATGTGGCTCTTCGAGAAGAGATTCCCGGATCGAACTGTTGATTGTCGACGATACGGGCCACTAGATGCACCACTCGAACAACCCGGTGTCGTCAAATCGGCGCTACGCCGTTGGATGACAGGCTAAACAGCCGGCGAGCACGATCTATTCGCTGGCCTTGACGATGCGCCCGTTAATTCTCTGGATCGGCCGGGCATTGTTGGAATAAATCCTGGCGAACGCGTCGATCTGCTCTGGTGAGAAACTGGTCGGGGTCTTTAGGACAAGCCAAGTTACTCCTTCGCTGCAGGGCGGAGTCGTCAATGAGCCGCTATATGTGTAATATTCGGTATTTTGCGGCAGGAGTTCAGCCGCGTTCACCTGAATTCCAGCGATCTTCTGTGCTTTACCTTGCGTCTTCGGCAACCGCGCCCACAGTTCCCGAATGACGCGGCTGGCATCACCCTTCTGGACCAGGATCGCGATTACGGCCAGGTTACCGGCGCTGTCCGCGTGAACCAGGTGTACAACCATGTCGTACGATTCACCTTGAATACGTTCTTCGCTGGGGTGGTGAAAGTGGAACTGCTTAAGCTCATAGCGCTTGTCGCCAACCACAATAAAGCTTCCCGGGGCGTAGTCCACCTGGATCGTGTGGCCGTTATCAAGGATCGTGAGCGGAGAGGGCTTGTAATCGAATTGAATGGCAGGCAGTTTCACGTTTTCGACATTGCGAATGTCGATAGGAGACTGCTCCTTGCCGAGCTTGCAGATGGAATACGCGGGCTGCAACTCACCCCAGTGCTGAGGCCCTTCTGCTCCTGCATAGGTCCAGGCATGCCCATGATTCGAGTCCTCGGCCCATACTGCTCCGGCCAAGACGATTAGAGCCAATGAAAATGGAATCCACCGGTTTCTCATGTTAGTTTCCCTCCTGCTGGAAGTTGGCGTTTGTGCTCAGCCGCAGAAACGCGATAGGAGAAGCCATCGATGCGGCAGCGATTGTGAACGACGTAAGAAGCTTTCTGGCCGATAGCACACCGGATCGCCGCGCGATCCAGTAAAACCAATGGCCGACGGCCAAGAACAATGTGAGGGCTGTGACTAGCCCGCGCGAGAATCGCCGATTTTGAGAACATTTCATCTGCTTCTTTCTTGCGACATCCGCACTCCGTGAATGCACCGCGATGGCCCTCTCCAGGTCACGGAGATCAGGAGACTTATGCGTTTGCGATTTCGCGAAAGGCCTGAAAAGTCCCGAATTCTCGTGAGCCTCGCATAAAGACGCGAGCATTCCCCTGGCGGGTAGGACCCACGGGAGCTATGTGCAGAACTTCAGAGATGGCGAAAGGGGAGCGTACCTTTACGATGCAACCATTATTTGCTGTCGGGATTGAGCGCCAGGTCTTCCGAGACGTTCGTGTCGCTGCCCTGCTGTTCGGCTAAAAGGCCGGCATCCGTCAATTCCGGTGGGCGCGAATTTTCCCAATCGTGGTGCGCGATTGTATGAAGACGATCAATGACATCCTGGTCTCGAACCTCAATGGCGAGTTCGCGGCGGCTATCGAAGCTACCGGGCGCGAGGTTAATGGATCCGATGGTGGCCCGGGCGCGATCGGCGAATACCACTCGCCGCAAACGCCGGGCCCGCTCTCAAGCGGAGGAGCAAATTTAGCCCTGCTGGAAACACTTCTCATTATGGCTCCGTTAAATTGGATGCGCTCGGTAGTGTCTTGATCGATACAGCACCATGCGCTCAAGTTGCCCCATACTGTTAGAATTGACTGCTGAATGCGGAGCCGCTGTCCACTGAACCGCGAGGCCTCGGGTGTTCCACTCTCCGGGGGCACGTTATATAAATGCTTGGCTTTCGGATCTTCGAGTTAAGTTCAGAGTTGAAAGAATTCCGCAAGAATGGCCTGCTGATTCGCCTTTCGCCTCAGCCTTTCAGCTATTTTCTAGCGCAGCCCAGTGGTTCGCCGGGGCAAAATGAGTTTAGCCATGATCAGGCCGAGCGCTCCACCGAGGAGCGTTTCCCACGCTCTTGCTGCTAGAACGAATATCGAATGTTCTCCCGATACCGCCAGCGTCACCATGAGCGTGTAGCAGTACGCCGCGCACGCGATGTCATATCGATCAGGCAACGCCATCGCGTAAATAACCATGGCCACCGCTGCCGCCAGCCAGGCCAAAGGCGGCGCATATAGAGCCAGGGGCAAGCAGGCAATTCCAAGCGGCACGCCGATCAGGGTTCCGATAATACGGCGCCGAACGCGATCCGCAGTGCCGGCTGCTGAGCCCGCAATAACGTAGGTGCACGCCGTAATTGCCCAGGCTGACTGCTGAAGACCGATCGTATCGTTCAACACCACGATCACGAGGGCGGCAACCGCCGCTTGCAAACCCATCCGAAGTTCCTTGGACCCGTCATCATTGGCCGCAGTGGCGCAACCAATCGCCGGCGCCAGCGCGGGATGCTGCGCCGGACCGCTAAGCAGTCGCGGTACGATCGCAGCGATCAGGGCAATCAACCCTGCCAGCGCGAGGGTCGACAGCTCCGAGCGGGTCAGTCCGTAACCATAGGCCAGAAGCTGTCCGATATAAATTTGCGAGCCGATGCCCGCCCCAAGGGTTCCGAATCGTTTCAAATAGCCCACCAGAAACGCCCCGGTCACTAGCACCATTTCGGACCCTGGGCGTCCGTGAACTCCTCCCAGCGGGCAGAGAACAATCATGGCTAATGCGCCCAGCATGGCGGCTGTTATCAATAGAACAAGGTCGCGGCTGGAGGATAATCTTGTCGTTTCGCCCTCAGACACGCTGGCCCACAATGCAAACCCGGCAGCGAGATATCCCAGCAGAGCGCCACCAGGGAGACCATAAGAACTACCCAGCAGTGTCCCCAGCATGGCCGCGATCCCATAAGCTGCGACTAGCCTTAAACCCTTGATGCGCCGATGCGTGCCTGGATCAATGCGCTCCAGCCAGGCCGTCACGATTGTTGCAAAACCTGCGCGGACTTCGACTTCGTGCGCGCCCAAATACACCTCCCAGCGCTGCTCATCCAATCGGACCACTGCGTCGCTCTTGCTTCCTTCCATATTCACTTGGGGCACCCTTGTTGTAAGCATCAATGCACAGCCGTCTCTCACGCTTGCCGAACAGTGGTTCTACTTCTTTTTCTGCTGTACAGCCTGCGGCGCTATGGCCGCTCCCCGCTCTCGCGCTTTACGCTCCGCTTCTATCGAGCCTCCATCGCGCGGCTCGGTCTGAACAGCCGGCCGCACTTTCTGGTTTTTGCCCGCCGGCTGTTGCTGCGCAGGACGAGCTGGCGTGGGGGTTGGCCGCGCTGCGGCCGGAGCGTCTTCCGGTTTCGGAAGCCTCGTAGTTGGCCTCGTCACGGGTGTACCACTACCAGGAGGCGTACCCGGGCGAGTACCTGGACGGACTTCCGAGCCATCGTTGCCTGGCGCTGCCGGGGGACGTACTCCGCGGCCCGGCTTGGATGCATCGGGGCGTCCAGGTTGCGGCTGCCCTGGACGGGCTCCTGGTCCACCCTTGTCTGGCGTCGCAGGAGGTGTCACCCCCGGGCCGGGCTTGGATGTATCGGGGCGTCCAGGTTGCGGTTGCCCGGGACGGGGTCCTGGTGCTCCTTTGTCCGGCGTTGCAGGAGGCCGTCCGAAGCCTGGTTTCGAGGCATCGGGACGTCCAGGTTGTGTTGGCACCGGACGTCCTTTGTCGGGCGCGGCAGGCGGGCGTACTCCGGGACCGGGTTTTGGTTTATTTTTGTCTCCACCGGGACGTCCATGGGGCTGCCCTGGACGGGGTCCGGTTTCCGGCCGACGCGGAAGCCTGTCGGGCCCCGGACGGATTCCGGGTGTGCCCGGCCGATTATAGATATTGCCTGGACGTCCACGAAACCAGGGTTGCGGACGAACGCCGGGCCGAAGCGGCGGGCGCCACCCTGGCGGCCTCGGCGGCCGATAACCGCCTGGGCCAAACCATCCGCCTGCGTTATGCCCCGACCAAAATCCCCGACGATTTCCGGGACCATACGCAGGCCCCCACCCAGCCCAGCCCGATCCCCACCGGGACGAGATTCCCAGCCAGCCTGGGGTCCAGCTCATTCCAAAGCTCCAGCCTGCCCAAGCGTTGTAGCGAACGTAAAAACCCCACGTCGTGGGCCTCGGGTAGTAATATCTCCCGGCCCAGCCGCGATAGCGATATCCGGTTCCGTAAAACACCACTCCACGATAGGGCAGCGACCAGCGATAGCCGGGAAGGTAACCCACGTACACAACATCGGGAGTGGAGTCGTAGATGTAGACGAACCTGGTGTTATAGAGCGGATTGCTGGGCGGAATATCGTCCACTCCAACGGGCCGCACGTCTGATACCGCCCACGGCCCGGTAGCTGCCGGCGCGACATACCAAACTCCCTCGTCGCACGCGTAGTATCGTCCGTTCGCCCGAAGCACCTGGGCGGGAGTGTTCTCCGCATATGCAAGAGACGTGTTCGGAATGGGAGAAAACTGCGGCGCGCCGTCGTACTGCACCTCGATCTTCGCGTCTTTGCGCGATACCTCCGCCGTCTGCGGGATCACATTGTCCATCACCGCGTCCTTTGCGCGATCCGTGCCAGGCACAAACGCAAGATCGTTGGCCTTGGGCGAGTTTTCCGGAATCTTAGCGAATACCTTGGGCAGCGCGTCGGGAGCGACAAAACTCCAGGGCCCCTGGATGGATGGGCCCGCGAACCAGCGGCCCGACAACACGATGAAATGGCGCTGCGTCGCAACTTCCATGAAAATGTCGCTGTCGGTATTCGTCACGTACAGGAGATCCCCGCTTACGATCGGGCTGTACTTGGGAGCGCCCTCCGTAACGATCAGTTCCGCGGGTTCCGTCGCCACTATGATTTTTGCGGAGCGGAGCTGTGCCGCCGAAGCTGCCTTGCCCGCGTCGGCCTGCGCAGCCTCCAATGTGTCCTTGTCCTGGACCAGATCGCCGATGTTCGAAGGGGCTTTGTCGGCTGGCGTCCAAGTCCCGCCCAGCAGGTTGGTGGTTGTGAACCACACGCTCGACCCGAAAAACCAATACTGTTTGCTCTTCGGATCGAAGATCACCGGCAGAGCGGTGTTGACCACCTGCTGCAAACCGCCGGCTCCCGCGTCCTGAAGCCGTGGCTCGCCATCGAGCAGCAACAGGATCGCTGGATAATTCACCACGATCACTTTCGGAGGATCATTGCGGTAATCGGGGTTCGGGCCTCCATCGGTGGCCAGGAGACTAGCCCGCAGGCGCGTCAGCGAAATCGAAAGATCCCACTGCGGAACGTCGGCTTCCAGAAACTGGACCAATGACTGCACGTCGCTGTCTGCAACATCGGCGAAACGGGTCCGGTCGATTTTAACGGACACTACGCGAGCCAGATCCTGATCCCGGTCGATGTCAAGCGTAGCGATCACCCATAAGGCGCCGAACAACGGGGCATTGTCTTCCGGCCTCTTGATGGAAACGGCAACACGGCTTTGGAGCGTAATGCCGTCGAGCGAGTCAGGCTGGGGCTGATAGACGACAATTTCGTTCCTGCCGTCGTTCACCACACGGGGCCATCCCCCGTCCTGGCTCCACGCCATACCGGCCGTCCAACTCAACCCAATCAAGATAAGGAAATTTGAAACTCTTTTCATATGCTTTTTGTCCTTTTTGGTCCGAAAGACACTTCCACCCAGCAGCGATTCCTACGCCGCGCCGATGCTGGATCCTATTCTTCGCGTTAGCTGATTTTGGCTATTCTCCAACCCGCAGGTTATTAGTTACGGAGAACACGCCATGGACGCCATTGGCTCGTATGTTCACGAGGTTCTTGTCGGCTTGGCCATCGACCACGCCTTCCAGAGTCACGTTTCCATTTTTCACAATGATGCGGATCGGCTTGATCACGGGCAAATCATATCGGCTGAGGGCCGGGTATCCGTAGATCGCCTTGTAGAGAGCGCGCCGCAGCCGATCGTCATTCGGCGATACAGGCAACACCTCAATCTGGTTATCCACTTTGCTCACGCCATCGATACTCTTGACCACTTTCTCGGCTTCGCTGTTTAAGGTGGGCCTGGTCACCTGCCCGATCAAAGTCACGGTACTGCCGTCCACCCGGTAGGCGAGGTAGTCGAATACATCCAGATAGGGAAGCATTACCAGTTCGTGGCGAACCTCCTTAACGATGCGCGCCGTCTGATCGCCTTGGGCGAAGGCCATTCCGGCCGCGAGCGCTGCGATCACCAAAATATGTTTAGTCATTTTCGATCTCCTTCTGGTTTTTGCAATCTCGTATGCTGATAGTGCAACCGTAGGGCCAACAGCAGATTGTTGAAAGGAACCAGATTAACGGCGCTGACAACCGAGCGGGCTTCGGGTATTTCCTAAATGTCGTGAAAAGCGGCTGCTGCGGGGCGATTTGTATTGACTACCTCCACCAACAGCTTCGATGGCGAACAGCGGCTCACCGCCTACAATGCCGGATTGCCAGGCTGCTCCCCACCGCAGCGAACGAACTTGGCCCACGGAATTCCCTTAAACGCCGTAAGTCCTGGATTGATCCGCACGCGTTTTACGCAATCCTGGTTCGATAACACTGCTCTCATTCAGGACTACGACACGCTCTCGGGAATTCACGAAAACTCGAGAGAGACACGAGGAGAGGGAAGGATGTTGCTGTGTTCACGCTGATCTTGCTCGGCCCTCGCGGATGTTGCGGACAAAGGCGATTGCGCTACCTGCAGCGCCTTATTCCGAGCCGGACGCCCTGGCAGAGACGCAGGATGCATTGGTTATGGAAATGCTTATCTATGTGCGGCTTCGTGATTCCCTAACGATGCAAACTGCGGGGATCCTACGAGTGCCTATGGTATTGAAGCGGTCACGGACGCATTTGCCGCGGGCCGCTAATCGTATGGGAGGATGCTTCTTCATGGCACAGTACATCCAAGAAACTCGAAGGTCGGTTCTTCACATGCGCCTGCGCGAGTTCTGGTCCGGAGACCTCGGCCTTACCCTGATAACGATCTCGATGGCCATTCTCATCTTCGTCATAACACCTCTTCGCGAGGCGGGCCTGCGCGGCCGCCTTTTCTTCGAGCTTGTTGTGGTCGTTCTAATGATCTACGCGGCCCTAACCATAAAGCAGAGCCATCTCGCGAAGGCTCTGGTGATCGCCGTCGTCCTCGTCAGTGGGGTAGTGCTGGTGGCCGCCCGTCTCCATCCCATTCCGTTTCTTCATCAGTGGGGTAGCTTTCTCGTCACCATAACGCTACTTCTCTATGTCCGCATCGTGTTGCTTGTAATGCTTCGTGGGGGCCGTGTGACCTGGAGCCGCATCCAGGGTGGTGTATCCGCCTACCTTCTTATAGGTATGGCGTGGGCCTCCGCATTTCAGTTTGTTGAGCAACTGCTCCCGGGCTCATTCTCCTTCGTTACCGCGCCGGCGGATATGGACCAACTTACGTCGAAGCTGACCTATTTCAGTTTCGCTACGCTTACCTCCGTCGGCAGCAGTATCGCGCCGCTGCATCCTTTCGCGCGCTCGCTTACAGTGGCCGAAGCCATCGTTGGCCAGCTCTTCCCCGCTACCCTGATCGGCGCTCTTGTGGCCATGGCCATGGAGTCACGCGGCAAGTCCTGAGTCCGTCCCGGGTTTCACCGTCAGGCGCGCCGGAAAAACCCGAGACCTGGTTCAGGAATTGCACAAGATCTGAGGGCCTACCCAGCAACCCGCCGTGGGATTCCATGCGAGCGACATTTATATCGTAGGGATTCTCGCTGTAGGCTGGCCGGGTAATCTGCTCGATGATGAAAGCGGAGCATAGGATTGTCGATAGGCTTTCTTACCGCATTTCGTGCGCAGGACACCGGAGGGGCCGAACACTTTGTCGGTGGGCTGGAGCTGGGCTATCTCGATCAGGCCGAAGATTGCGGCCGAAGTGATGGGCTTGGTCAGGAGCAGGGCAGGTCTCGAGAATTGCTCCATGAAGCTGCGTGCAATTCGAAACATGGCGCTCACTGGCAAGGGCAGCGCCAAACCGCAGTCAGCGACGCGCTGGATCCAGACTCAATGCGTGACCGGCCCCATTCGAAAACAGCCTACCAATAATTCCCCCACGCGCTCCCGGCGAAGTTCGTCTTCGGCGCGTAGCCAATCTTCGTCAGGAGACCCCATGGGGCTACCTCGATCCAGCCACAGCCGGTAAGCCAGCCGCTCCAGACGTCGCCGTTGCAATTGGTCGTAATTCATCTGTTTGTACTCCTTTTTCGGATTCATTCTGATCTTTTGCCCGCGAAACATCGCTGTGATCGTTCGTTTCAGCGCTGTCTCGATTTGGTTAAGTTGCCGGATTACATTCGCCCCTGATAATGCAATGCAGTGGCCACCTGGATCGGATTGAAGCGAGGGAGCTTGCCACCTATTGGCGTCCCGACGTTCGCGGGACTTTCCGAGACGTCGTGAAGAGCCGGGCCGAATTCTACATGGCAGGTTTCAGGGGCGCGTGATTTCCATGCCGGCGAGACCAGCGTGAGAGTCGCTTCGCGGTGCGGACCGTGTACTTTTCCGGTACACTGACTCCAATGGTGCCTTCAACGCAAAGCTCGATCGCGTCATTGATGGCTGCCTTTCGTAAGGGCGATAGCGACGCAGGCGCTAAGCTCATGGACCTCTTCTATCCGGAGTTAAAGCGGATCGCGGCTGGGCAAATGCGCGGCGAGCGCCCAGGTCATAGTTGGCAACCTACGGTTTTGGTGAACGAGCTCTATCTTCAGCTGGTTAAGATCAAAGAGCTGCAACCGGCGGATACCGATCACCCCAATGACAAGGCGGCATTCCTCGCCTTGGCCGGCCAGATTATGAAACGGCTGCTGATCCACCATGCCAGACCTCTCTCGCAGAAAGCTCAAAAGATCCCGGTGTGGGATGAATTGCTCCTGGAGTCGAACAGCGGTCTGATCGAGGTGGAAGATATGCTGTCGCGGTTGGAGGCCATTAAACCCATAATTCGAACAGTTGTCGAGCTGAAAGTTTTCGAGGGACGAACTGCCGAAGAAATTGCGCAACAACTCGGTTGTGCCACAGTGACAGTCCACCGCCACTGGCAGTTCGCTCGCCAGTTGCTCAAGGCGGAGTGGAAGTAAGTGACGGGTGGTACCGATGGCTGCGGGCTTAAGCGACGAACAATGGCGGAACATCCTTGATCTGGCCAATGCGGCGGTAAATTATCCGAAGAGCGAACGAATCGCTTTTCTGGAAGCCTCAGGCTCCAATCCCGATGTAATCCGCCAGGTACTGATTCTGACCGAGGCCTTCGAGCAGCCCGCGTTCTCAACGGATCGAGTCGGTACCAAAATTGGTCATTTTCTCATCACTGAACATCTCGGGCATGGAGGCATGGGCGACGTCTACGCCGCGCGCGACTTGGAGCTGGAACGGATCGTAGCGCTGAAATTCCTCAACCCGGAGTCGCTTGGTTTGGAGGGCGCCGGGGAAAGGTTCATTCGCGAAGCGCGGACCGCCTCGGCCTTGAATCATCCGAACATCGTCACTATCCATGAGGTCCTTCGATCGGACACTACCGTGGCGATCGTCATGGAATTAGTAGAAGGCGTGCCACTTGGCCAACTGCGTGGCACGCCCGTTCCGGCTCGGCGGCTGATCGGGATCGCCCGGCAGATCGCCGATGCTTTGGCAGCGGCACACGCGACCGGAGTGGTGCACCGCGATCTAAAGCCGGAGAACGTGATGGTGCGGCCCGACGGGCGGGTCAAGGTTCTGGATTTCGGTTTGGCTCGACGCCTGGGTGGCGAGAACGAGAAGCGGAGCGCGACGACGGTTTCCGATGTATTTGCGGGTACCTGGCGCTACATGTCGCCCGAGCAGGTGATGGGCGAGACTTTGACTGGTGCTAGCGATGTATTCGCTTTGGGACTGGTCCTCTATGAATTGGCCGCCGGCCGGCATCCGTTCCAGGCTGCGTCCCCGTTTGAGACTCTGCAAGCCATCGCGGGGGAAGAAGCCGCCCCACCCTCTGAGTTGAATCCGCAGCTATCGGAGGGTCTCGAGTCCTTGATCATTGGGATGCTGGCGAAAGATCCTGCGTCACGCCCGGCCGCTCGGACCATCGCAGATGTGTTGGCCGAATGGGACACCGGGCGCGTGGATTCCCACACCCAGGATGCATTTCGGCTCCCCCGAACGCGGCGCACCAAGGCGATGATCGCTGTCACGGTGGCGCTCTTGGCGGCGCTGGCCGCCATTCTGTGGATATTCTTCCGGCCGCAGAATCACCGTCCGGGGTTGTATCAGGTCACTTCGCTGGTTCCGGAAAATCGCGCGACGGCTGCCGCCATATCGCCCGACGGCGTGTACACGGCATACGCCAACGTGGACGGAATTTTTGTCCGCACCAATCAAACCGGTGAGACCGACCCGCTGCGTGCCCCGAAGGATTTCCTGGCGGACCAACTGCTCTGGTTTGTGGGGGGCACCAAGCTGGTTGCCAGCGGGTTTTCCCCAACTACCAACCAACACAGTATCTGGTCCATCTCCATGACCGGCGCCGAACCTCGTCAGCTGCGAACCGATGCCAGGAACGGCATCCCATCGCCGGACGGAACGCGGCTCGCCTTCATCAGTGGGGACCGTTCCGCCATCTGGACCGTGACCGCTACGGGTGAGGGAACACGGCCTGTTATCAGCGGTCCTGCCGGTGACACGTTTTCCTGCCTCGTTTGGACCGCCGATGGGCGGCATTTGGGGCTGCAGCGCCGGCATTATTCCGGCAACCAGGATCTAGGGATCGTCCCGCAGGACCGCTTCTACAAGCGGAGCCTCGAGTTCGTCGATGTGGAAACTGGAAAGCTGACGGCGAGCCTGCCCGATCTCTGGATCGAATCGGCAGTCTCACTTTCCGATGGACGGATCCTGTTCTTGCGGCTAAAGAAACCAGGCTCCAATGAAGGCAGCGAAATCTGGGCAGTGAAGATGGATTCCTCCAACGGCTCGCTTCGTGGTTCCCCGAGCAAGCTCGTGGACGTTGCCTTGGGAGCGAGAGATCGCATATACAGCTTGACCGCGACGTCCGACGGAAAGCGGCTCATGGTCATCAGACGAACAAACCAGGATGCGGTATTCGTTGCCGACTTTTCGCCATCTCCGCCGCAATTTATCGGCGCTTACCGTCTGACGTTGGAACAGCGCTCGAATTTCCCCCACGCCTGGACAGCCGATAGCAGCACCGTGATCTTCGAATCGGATCGGAATGGAAGCTGGGATATCTTCAAGCAGCGCATCGATCAGCGCACCGCGGAGCCGATTATTGCAACACCGCGAACTTGGGAGGTGCTGCCGCAACTCGCTCCGGACGGGCAATCGGTTCTTTATGAGGTCGGCCTTTTAGACCACCAAGGGCCACCTTACACGCTGATGCGCATATCGGTGAAGGGGGGAACACCGGAAGTTGTCCCTATCGGCGGACCAGTTGATGAGTTTCGCTGCGCGTATGGAGCGCGTTGCGTCCTGAGAACCACCACGGACCGTCAACATTACATCTTCTATGAACTGGATCCGGTTCATGGAGTGGGCCGCGAACTTGCAAGGACAGCCTGGCTTCCCTCGTATTTAGGAGATTGGACCCTGTCGCCGGATGGTTCCGAAGTGGCGATTCCCAATCACGACTTCCGGTCGGCCAAGATCCGCATCGTAAGTTGGAAGGGCCATCCGAGCGAGCGCGAGTTGAACATCGCCGGCCTCACGGATTTGTCGGAACTGGGGTGGACCGCCGATGGGAACGGATGGTTTGTGACAGTGGAAACCAGCATCGGTACCCGCATGGATTATGTCCAACAGGACGGCCGGTTGTTTCCTTTGGGAGATATTCAAGGTTGGGCCGTGCCTTCGCCGAACGGACGAAAAGTTGCCTACCTGAACAAGATTTCCGCGTCGAACGCGTGGATTATTGAACCGCACTGATAAAAAAAATGGCGGCCTGCCGAAGACAGGCCGCCATGATAATTACAAGGGGAAGTACAAACAGTAGCGGATTCGCGAGCGACTATTCGACGGGTAACCACTCATCCGTCGGGTTGAACTCCTTAATGGATGCTGCGATCTTGGCCGTGTCCGGACCCAGATTCCGCTCGTAGACGACGCCGTCGCGGCCGGTCATGAAGGTCATGATCCCGGTTTCTCCATATTTAACGGGCGTAGCCAGGATGGCGAAGCCACCAATCATTTTTCCATCCACGATGTAGCTCTGCGCTCCGCCAGGAGCATCATCGCCCTGGGCGGTAAGGATGCGCAGAGTGTAGCCATCGAGGGTCAAAGGCTCTTCGAGAGTAGATGAACTCAGCGACTGCTTCGGCAGTTTATCAAGGTCGCTAAGGGGGCTAGGCGTTTCTTTTTCACCGGCGGGCCAATAAAGCCCGTCTTGTTTGTTTGAGGTGCTGATGATGCGTTGCGCAAATTCATGCGACGAGCCGGCACTAGTGGAGTAGATCTCTTGAGCGCTGGCGATCGCGGCGCTGGCGTCGATGGTGAGCAGTTCGTTTCGCCCGATTTCACGAGCCCGGATTTCCTCGGCTCCGGCCACTGCATCGAAGTACCATCGGCCCGAGCCATTTTTCGCCAGTGGCACGGGGAACGCGAAGTTGTCTGCTCCGATGTAAAAAACGCGACTGCCATCGGACATGTCAACCCAGCGATTCATCTTCTGGTACTTGGCGACGAAGGAGTCCATGGCAGCTTCATCTGCTTCTTTATCCCCCGTGCTCAGGAGGGCAGTAACTTCCCGCCCGAGAATCTGTGAGACTGCTGCTCTCTCGTGGTTCTTCGCCGCTTTGACCAGAGCATCACTGGCCTCGGCCGGCGATTGGAAGGTGATCGAGGAGCCCTGGGCGAACGCCAGGTTCGTTGTGCCGATCACGCCAATCGCGATGGCTGCGAGCGGCAGCATTCCGGCCAGAATCATTTGCTTCAACGTTGCTGTTTTGTTCTTATTCGATTTCATTTTCATTCTCCTTATTTAAATTGGTGGATGTCCTATTAACGCCGGCGGCCGCCACCGGAATGATGTTCTTCGTGCATTCTGGGCTCGCGTTCCGCGCGACCGCCGCCCATGCTACGACGACCTCGATTGCTTTCGTACCGGTTGCCAGCCCCATCTCCACTGAACCGGGAGCGGTTCTGTTCCGCACCACCTAAGCGCGGCTGGTTGTCATTGTGGTTCTGAGCCAATTCGCCGTTTGAACGTTGTGGACTAGCTTGGGCGGTTCGCTGAACTCCGCCATTGCCGCCAATCAGGCCATGATTCCCGTTGTCTCCGCCATTCGGCACCGTACCAGAGTGGGGAACGTCCGGGTGTAGGCCCCCATTGGGGCCGAAATACTCGTTCGGGTGATAGCCACCGTTCGGGCCATAGTGCGTGTCCTCGCCGGGATGATAGCCGGGATTGGGATGATAGGAGCCGTTGTTGCCGTAATACCCGCGGTTTTGAGTTCCGGCCGCTCCTCCGCTCCAGGCATGGTAGCCGTTGTAGTGATTGTTGTTCCAAGTCCGGTTGTTGATATAGGTGTTGTGGTTGTAAACGATGGTTGTATTACCGCCACCGCCGCAGCAGCCCCAGTTAATGTTCCAGGCGTAGAAGCCCCAGCCGAAACCGCCAACCACACCGCCGGCAACCACGCCGCCGCCTCCGAAAAAGGCACCGATGGAGATGCCCGAACCGAACGTCACCGATGCGGCCGCGAAGGCCACGGGCGGTGTGTAGAACGGAACAACCAGAGGCGCACCGTACACGATCGCGGGGTTGTACTGCGGAACGTAAATGACCTGCGGGTTCGCCGGCTGGATCACAATCGTATTTGGAGCGGGTTGAGTGACGTTGATCTGCGAGGACGACTGCAGCGCGCCCGCCGCCTGCGCTTTGGCACGCATCGCTTGAACCGCCGCCATCACATCCGACTGCTGGAAGTGATACGCCTCGCCCAGGCTCGAGGTCCAGGAGAGGTTCTTTGCCAGGTTATCGAGAACGGATGAGAACTGCGTCAAGGCCTTTACGCTCGGATCCCACGATTGTTGATCTACGGCCTGAGCGAGAACCGAACCCGTGAGGTTCGAATTTTGATGGACCCACTCGTCGGCCGCCGACACTTCCTCGGGGAAAGCGGCTGCCGCCAACACTTGCGCTACCAGCGCATCCGGGTACAGCGCAATGGGTGCGACCAACGCGTTCAGTTGATCCGCCGGTAGCGGTGCTGGCGTCGGATTATAACTATTCTGTTGAACTGGAGCAGGCGGCGAGTTGTAGTAGCTATTCTGTGGAGCCGGAGCAGGCGCCGGGCTGTAGTTATTCTGTTGAACCGGAGCCTGATAGTACACTGGCGGTGCGGGCGCCGGAGGTGCTAGCACGGGTTGAGATTGATAGGCCACTCCATTCGACGGCGGAGCTGCCACCGCAACCGTGGCGGGGCGGGTCGCCTGCCAAGGGGCGCTCTTGCCGCGAATCCCGTACGTGCCCGACATGCTGTCGCCGTAGATCTGTCCCCGGAAGTTGAGTACGGTGCGGGTCACAGTGCTGAATCTAATGTGATGCCCCTTCACCTCACCTTGAATCGGTCCCGACTGCACAGGGCCCTCGAAAGATCCGGTAATCCTGTTGCCGTATTGCGCGATTTGCACGTGCTTCACGACAGTCGAACCGTTTTCGATGCTGGTGGAATAAATTGTCCAATCGCCTTGAACGTTGTCCGGCGGTTCCCCGGCAAATGTGGCCTTACAAAACATCAGCGACAGCAGAGCTAAGCCACCCAGGCTCAGCGACGCGTTTATTTTTTTCATTGAGTGTCTCCTTTGGTTACGCGACGTATATTGCTGACTGCGTCGCTCGGCATTTGAAAGGCAATTCCCGAACCAGGGCTATCTTATTCGCATTGCTGGAGTTTGCGCTGCTGGGAACTCCCGGCGGCTCGAAAATTTTCGAAATCTCAAGAATGCCGGCGGCGTTTTCTGCTCTGATCAATACTCTTAGGCGCTAGGTTTGTCGATGCACAGAGCCACGCGCTGTTGGTGAGGTTGCAAGGATCCCAGCCGTGGGCACTTCGTGGCCGCGAAGGATGGTGGATGGTGCGATCATGTCTTCAGTTAGAGAAAGACCAATCGGC
>Ga0187855_10001388_pt1 | contig 19253 bp, 14 predicted proteins | sample June2016WEW_8_10_2_FD_132969 | JGI IMG/M metagenome (GOLD analysis project Ga0187855, IMG submission 132969) | Peatland microbial communities from SPRUCE experiment site at the Marcell Experimental Forest, Minnesota, USA - June2016WEW_8_10 | ecosystem: Environmental > Terrestrial > Soil >...
ACGCCGAAAGATACCTATCCTTCCTGGATGGAGTTCACCGAAACCGGTGGTCAGCCCGCCGTGCGACTCGTGGGACGCGTGGCCAGCGTTCACCCCGCCACGGATGTGAAGCTCGCTGGAGAGCACCTGACATTCACTACATCCGAGTGGTTCGAAGGAGAAATCAAAGTCACCTGGGACCTCACCGAGGCCGGCGGCAAACTCACGGGCACCCAGCAGCGCGCCGATGGCGTCACGGGGCAAATCACCGGCGTGCCCGCGCCGGCGTTGCATCGCAAACCGCCCGCGGCGTGGGCTAAGCCGGAAACTCTGTTCGACGGAAAAGATCTATCGGGATGGGAGCCCGACGATCCCGCCAACAACCATTGGGCGGCGCTCGGCGGGGAGATGGTCAACCAGGCCGCCGGCGCCAATATCCGCACCACGCGGAAATTCGACGATTTCAAGCTGCACATCGAATACAACTGCCCGCAGGATGGCAACAGTGGCGTCTATCTACGCGGGCGGTATGAAGTCCAGGTCGAGTATGAGAAGCCCAGCGCCAATGACAAGTTTCACGCCATGGGTTCTATTTACGGCTTTCTTGCGCCGGCGGTTGAACTGCCCAAGCAACCGGGCCAGTGGGAGAGCTACGATGTGACGCTGGTCGGACGCACGGTAACCGTAGTGCGCGACGGCAAGACGACCATCGACGACAAGGAAATTCCCGGCATCACCGGCGGCGCGATCAACAGCCACGAGGGCGAACCCGGTCCGCTATATATACAGGGCGATCACACCGGCGGGATGAAGTACCGGAACATCACGATTTCCGTGCCGAAGCGCTAATGCTACCGTGCAGCAAAATGGTCTTGAGCCATAGTTGCGGGGCGGGCAATCTTGCCCGCAGCCGTCTTTCAGGCAGCTCGTTCGGGTCAAGCTCGAATTTCTCGCTCGGCCCTCGCCGGCTGAAAGCCGGCTTACAGCCAGGATTGGCTGCCCCACTTTGTCACACAGAAGTGCTGAGTTATGCCTCTTAAATTCACAACCTCGTACTCTGAAGAGTCCCTGGCGGCGTTCCGCTCCTTAAAGAAACTCGCCGAGGGCGCCATGGCGCAGGTGACCGAGGAACAGCTCTTCGCTACGTTGGACCCCGAGGCCAACTCGATCGCCATCATCGTCAAGCACATGGCAGGCAACATGCACTCCCGCTGGACGGATTTTCTGACCAGCGATGGCGAGAAGGCGGACCGCAATCGCGACAGCGAGTTTGAGAATCCGCCGGCAACGCGCGCGGCATTGATGGAGGTGTGGCAGGCGGGCTGGGATTGCGTCTTCAGGGCGCTTGAGCCGCTGACGGATGCGGATCTCAGCCGGCAGGTGACCATTCGCGGGGAAGCGCATTCGGTGATGCAGGCGATCACCCGGCAGATTGCGCATTACGCGTTGCACATCGGGCAGATCGTGCTGCTAGCCAAACATTTTCAGCACAGCCAGTGGAAGTCGCTGAGCATCCCGCGGGGGAAGTCGGCTGAGTTTACTCAGAGGGTTCAGGCGGAGGAAACGAGTCAGCGGTAAGAGGGGGCGAGCCTCGCTCGCCTGCGTCGGCAGGAGTGCCGGCGCGGCAGGCAGGAGTGCCTGCGCCACCCACGATCACTGCGGCGAAAAAGCCATCGCCAGGGTCGTTTCCGGGGACGCGCTGCGCGGTCTCGATCACCGCGTGCGAAGGCAGCGCCCATACCACGTCTTCGTTCTCTTCGCGCTCCAGCGAGCAGGTGGAGTAGACCAGCAATCCGTCTGGCGCCAGCGCGCGGCGCCCCTGCTCCAGCAAGGCCACCTGCCGCGCATGCAGATCCGCCAAATCGTCAGGCCGCAACCGCCACTTGATCTCCGGATTGCGAACCAGCGTGCCGGTGCCGGAGCAGGGGGCATCAATCAGGATGCGGTCGAACCGGCGGTTGAAAGGCAGCGGGCGAGTGCCATCCAGGACCACCAGATCGATGCCCAGAGTTTTGAGCGCTGCCAGGCGTCGCCCGTGGATGTCGCAGGCGATGGCGCGCACGCCCGAGGCGAGCGCCTGCGCAGTCTTGTTGCCGGGCGCGGCGCAGAGATCCAGAAACGTCAGGCCGGGCGCCAGGCGCAGCAGCGGCACGATCGACTGCGATCCGATGTCCTGTATGCGGCCAGTAGTCGCCTCCACGTAGGTCTCCGGCACGCGCAGGTTCGTCCGCGCGATGGCCGCGGCGGTTTCGGGACCGTATTGGCGATCCCAGCGTTCCAGCAGCCATTGCGGGTGCGAAAGCTCTGTGGCGCGGTCGGGCCACGCCACGGGATCGCGGTCAACCTTGCGCAGAACCGCATTGGCGAATCCGGCGGCGGAGCGTTTGCGGGCGCGCTTGATCAGTTCGACGCTTTCTGAAATCGCGGCATGCGGCGGGATGCGGTCGAGATACCGAAGCTGGTAGATGCCCATGCGCAGCGCCACGAGCACCGGCTCGTCGAGTCGCGCCACGGGCTTGCCGGAATAATGCGCAATCAGGTAGTCCAGTTGGGCCTGGTAGCGCAGCACGCCGAAGACGATCTCGGAAGCGAGCCCTGCATCGCGGGAATCAAGCCTGGTGGCGCGGGCGGCCAGAAGGTCGGAGGCGTAACCGCCGCGGCCGGTTGCCAGCAGGACTTCGAACGCCAGGGCGCGCGCGGGGGACACTATTTGAATGTAGCGCGGCGGTATGCGCCGGGCGAGCACAGCTCGCCTGCGCCGGCAGGAGTGCCAGCGCGGCAGGCAGGAGTGCCTGCGCCACCACTATAATCAGTAATAGTGGAACTGGAAAAGACACTGCTGCGCAAAGTCGGCGAGGCTATCCACCGTTTCAAGATGATCCGCGACGGCGACCGTGTGGCGGTGGCGCTTTCGGGCGGCAAGGATTCCGCGACGCTGCTGGAGGCCCTGCTGCTGCTCGCGGCGCGCGCGCCCATCGATTTCTCGGTGTGCGCGTTCACCGTGGAGCAAGGCAAGTTCCTGCGGCCCATCGAGCCTCTGGGCGAGTACCTGAAGCAGCGTGGCATCGCCTGGACTTACTTTCGCGATAAACCGTCGCTGCGGCTCCTGGAAGATCAGCCCGACCATGGCTGCGACCTTTGCAGCCGATACCGCCGCCGCGCGGTCTACGAGATCTGCTCCGCGCTGGGGGCCAACGTCATCGCCTTCGGGCACACCGCCGACGACTTTTGCGAAGCCCTGTTGCGCAACACTCTGTTCACCGGCCGCCTGAGTGCGCTGCCGCCCGTAACGCAATCGCGCGACCGGCAATTCCGGCTGATCCGGCCGCTGGTTTTCGTGACTGAGGAGATCACACGCGCTTATGCCGAGGCGCGCGGCGTGCCGATCATACCGTGCGGCTGCTCCCAGCGCGCCGGCGCCGTGCGGCGGTCGTTGCGCGGGCTGTTCGGTGAGTTGGAGAAGGAATATCCGCATTTGAAGGAGAACATGCTTTCCGCCATGGGCAATGTGGATACCAAGAGGCTGCTCGACCCGCGGCTGCTTGAGATGGAAAGCCCGGAGCCGTTTCCGATTTTGAGCGAATCCTGACCGCTCCGCCGCCGGGGGTGACAAGGCTAGACGTACCCTCGCAGAGTGCACAAGCTGCACATGAAAGTGCGGGACTTGCTTGAGCCGGCGTGCCGCTTTGTCCGGCCGTAGCGGTTCCAGCTATGCCGCGGGCGAGCCTGAATGCATGCTTAGCACCTTGCCGGCTGCTTGTTGTTCCCAATACTTCCGGCCTCGCTCATACCCCCGCCGGAACGGCTCGGAGTCCCAGACGTCCGGATACCACCACTTCAAGGCGTCAGTCTCCTCGTCGATCGATCTGCCGCGGCATTCGCGACGCAGGGCAGACTCAAAGCCGGTGCGATATGCGTCCTCGTCCAACTCGAAGTTGTGGCCCAAGGCGCGATAGTGTTCTTCTTCAGCACCGCGTATCCCAAGCCACCAGTCCTTACGCGCCGCATCGAGGCTCTCGGCACCGGCGTCCGCTAATAGCTTGTGTGCGCGCTGTTCTTCCGAATGATCACCGGCAAGTACCAGGACGACCGACCGCCCCTGCCGCAAGGCGTCTTCGTAGAAGAAGACTTCATCCGAAGGGACGCCCTCGTTGTTCTTGTCGTCGGCCGCGTTGCCCAGGGCGGCGCCGCCTACCGTGCCAACGGCTCCCAGCAAAGCCGCTCCGGCGAGGCCAAACGCCAATATCGGTCCAACGCCGGGAATAAGCAAGGTCGCGGCCATTCCCAATTCGAGCCCCCCAGCCACTCCCAGCGCGCCGCCCAGCATGCCTCCGATCGCGCCGCCGACGCCCGGCTGTTCGGTATCCGACGTCGGAACCGTATGGACCTCCTCTTCCGAGGAACCCGGAGATAACAGATTGACCTGATTCTCCGCGAATCCGGCGCGTCTCAACGCGACTGCGGCGTCTCGCGCCGTCTGATACAACCGGAAAACGCCAGCGACAGTTCTCATACTTGGGATCGTTGCACGTCGATCTCCAACATAGTCATGATGTCTTACCAGCTTCGAACCCGGCGCGCGAGCCAAATGTACAAATCATCACTCGCTGAAAAGCGGCCGCGTGCGCTCCGATACACTGCGGCTGCTCGCAGCGCGCCGGGGCCGTGCGGCGGTCTTGGCGCGGGTTGTTGCGAGTTGAGGAGCATGCTTTCCGCCATGGCAATGTGGATACAAAGAGGCTGCTCGATCCGCGGCTGCTCGATATGGAAAGCCCGGAGCCCTTTCCGATTTTAGGCGAATCCTGCGAAGGGCGTATTCGACCGGCGAACTGGATACCGCTCCGCACCTGGTGATTCCGCCACTCGCGGGCATGCCGGCCAAGAACATGGTGTTCCAGTTCGCGCTCACCATCCCCAGGAATCGTTCCAGTCGCCCGCACAATTTAGCGCCAATCCAGAGCTACTGACGCGGATTCGGTTTCGCCGGCGGATGCATTTGGCGGCTCGCGGAGATCCACGGAAGACAAATAGGCAGAATAGGAAATTGCAGGCCAATTAACAAACGTCACTTCAAAAATCGGTACCTTTGGTTGATTGTTTTAATAGTATAGGGTCTGCAATCCTTAGATCGTGCAACCTATAATCATCACCGTTATCTTAGGTGCGTGGGGCATCACGCTTTTCGCAGAGCTCCGGGGCGACAGCCGGCGGCGCAAAGTCGAATACCTTCGGAAGCTCAGCGAAAGCCTCGGCCTATCAGTGAAGTAGAATCCTTGCAGCGTTCTGCCGCCCGGCTGGGATGCGGAACCTGCTGTGGGCTGGATCGCAGAAGACCCGGCTGGGCTCCTTCTGTTGCGGGACTGTAGGGACCTTCCGCTATCCTTAGTGAACATGACATATCCTCCAGCCAGCGTATATGATTTTCCTATAACCTGTGCAAGCACGGCGTTGAGTCCCCACACAAGGCGGCGTCGCACCTCCCAGGTAGGCCGTGCTGCGAGACGCAAACAAGGAATAGTAAAGGAATAGTACATAGATCGGCCGTCGTGTTTACCATGAGTACACATGCGTGGGGGCTCTAGGTTGACTCTGTTGTGCCGGCGGCTAGCCATGCGATGGAGTTACGGGGACCTGGTGCTTTCTGCGCGGCGTGAAACGAGCCGAAACCCGGAGCTATCTCCGGCCGGAAGCAATTCCACCCTCACGCTGGTTAAGACCTTCCTGCTGGCGACTTGCGTCTGTATCGCCTATGAAGTCGCGAAGTACCTCCTGTTTCCGAACATAACATCGTGGAGGTCTCATAGCGCAACAGTCGTTCTCGTGGGCGTGGCGTCGACCGTCGCAGCCTGTTTTATGCTCCGCACCCGGCTGTCGGACTTCGAGCAGGTGCGGCGAGCGCAAGTGGAAAAGACCGGCTTGTCTCGGGCCATTGAACAGGCAGCGGAAGCCATCGTGATCACCGATGTCCATGCGAACATCCAATACGTAAACCCCGCATTCGTTGCGATGACCGGTTACCGCGCCGACGAGGTTATCGGCCAGAGTACCCGGCTTCTCAAATCTGGCCGGCAACACGCCGCATATTACAAGGACCTTTGGCGAACAATTGTGGCCGGCGAGGTGTGGCACGGCGAATTGATGAACCGCCGCAGGGACGGTAGCCATTATCTGGAGGAGATGACCATCACACCCGTTCGAGATACCCGGGGGGAAATCACTAATTACATCGCGATCAAACAGTACGTAACTGAACGCCGGGCAGCCGAAGAAGCCCGGCGATTTCTGGCATCCATTGTGGAGTCTTCCGAGGACGCCATTGTCGGCCGCACATTGGAAGGAACCATCGTGAGCTGGAATCGAGGTGCGGAAGCGATTTTCGGGTACGATGCCGGCGAGGTGGTCGGTAAGTCGGTGTCCATGCTCATCGCGCCGGAGCGAACGGACAACGCGCGCCAGGTTGCACAAGCTCTCGCACATGGCCGGAGCGCCAGGTTCGAGGGCGTGGGCCTGACGAAACACGGGAAGAGAATCGACATTTCCTTGTGCGTTTGCCCTATCAAGGATTCCCAGGGACAAGTGGCGGCTGCTTCGGCCATCATCCGCGACATTACCGCCAGCAAGCAGGCTGAACGGGCCAGGGACCTGCTGGCATCCATTGTGGAATCTTCCGACGACGCCATTATCGGCAAGACGTTGGATGGGACGATCGTCAGTTGGAACAAAGGGGCCGAGGCGCTTTATGGCTATCGTAGCGATGAGGTGCTCGGAAGATCCATCTCGATTCTGGCGCCGGACGATAACGCCGACGAAGTTCCGCTGATCCTGGACAAGATCAGAGGCGGCGAACTCGTTTCGCGTTTCGAGACCGTACGCGTCAGAAAAGACGGCACTCGAATCCACGTTTCGCTCACCGCGTCTCCGATCGAAAGCGGGCGAGGGGAGATCGTAGGTGCTTCCGTCATCGCCCGCGATATTACCGAGCGCGAGAGCGCCAAGCAGCTCGATCGTGGCCGGCGCGACATTGTCGAGTCGATCCTCCAGCGCCTCCCGATCGACCAGATCATGCGCAAGCTGATAGGCGTGGTGGAGAACCGGGCAGCGGGACTTGGGATGTCAATCTTGCTATCGGAAAACGGGAGGCTCTACCATCTAGCTTCTAACCTGCCTGGGGCAGTTGTGCAGGCAACCAACGGTATAGCGGCGCACCTGAACGAAGAAAGCACGGGAGATCGCGTGGCTTCTCCATGGAGAAGGGTTATCGGCGATCGGGAAACAGATGCTTTTTGGGTCGCGTTCCGCGACGCATCGCTTCAGGCCGGATATCCAGCGTGTTGGTCGGCGCCGATCCTTAGCGCCTCCGGAGACGTCCTGGGCGTTGTCGCCATCTGCCGTCAACATAGGGAGGACCTAACCGCCAACGATCAAAAGTTGATCGATATGACTGTGCAACTGGCCGCAGTTGCCATCGAGCAACGGCGGCTCCACGACCGGCTGTATTTTCAGGCTCATCACGACATTCTGACGGGTCTTCCGAATCGCTTCCTACTTCAGGATCGGTTAACACAGTGCGTGGCTCGGGCGCGCCGCGACGGCACGAGCTGCGCCGTGCTGCAAATCGACCTCGACCGCTTTAAGCTGATCAACGATTGCTTCGGGCATGCCACAGGAGACGCTCTGCTGAAGGCCGTGGCGCAGAGGCTCAGTAGCTGCGTTCGGCAAACCGATACGCTATCGCGCGTGGGCGGCGACGAATTCACGCTGGTTCTGACCGATCTGCAGAATGTCGAGGACGCCCACATGGTCGCCGAGCAACTGCTGGCTACCTTGCAGAAGCCGTTTGATATACCGGGCACCGAGATTTTTGTAACCTGCAGCATCGGCATCGCCATGTATCCACAAGAAGCGACGGAGGCCGCCACGTTATTGAAGAACGCGGATGCCGCCATGTACCGCGCAAAAAACAACGGGAAGAACCAGTGGCACGGTTCCATTCCGGAAGCGGCGCAAGTGGGGAATCGGCTGGAACTGGAGAACTGCTTGCATCGAGCACTCGACCGGAACGAACTCGAGGTCTTCTATCAGCCGATATTTAACTCAGCCAGCGGGCGCCTTGCAAGCATGGAAGCGCTGCTCCGGTGGAGGCACCCCCGATTGGGTTTAGTGCCTCCCGGCCAATTCATTGGGATCGCCGAGGAAACTGGCTTGATTGTCCCGATCGGCAACTGGGTGATGAAACGGGCCTGCCGCGATGCCCGTGGATGGCAGGCGTCAAGCGACGCTGGGTGCAAGGTGTCGGTAAATGTCTCCGCTGTCCAATTCGCACGCAGCGACCTCGTCCAACTCGTGTCTTCCATACTCGCGGAAACCGATCTGGATCCTTCGCGGCTCGAACTTGAGGTGACGGAGAGTGCGGTCATGCGGAATATGGAGCTCTCGTGCCGCCAAATGGCAGCTTTACGCGCGCTTGGCGTCAGCATCGCGATTGACGATTTCGGGACGGGCTATTCCGCTCTTAGCTACTTGCAGCAACTGCCGGCTGACTATGTCAAGATCGACCAGTCATTCGTGCGCGAAATGTCGAGTGGAACCAGTCCCGCCCGGCTGGTGCAAGCCATCGTCAGAATGGCTCACGCCCTAGGGCTCAAGGTCACGGCAGAAGGGATCGAAACCCAAGCCCAACTGGCGGCCCTGCGACAATTTGGATGCGACCAGGTTCAAGGATTTCTCTTGGGTAGGCCAATGCCAGTTTTCGAAACCGTGCCTTCCTCCTATTTGGACCGCGCGGCGGATACCATCGCCCTGGTTGGCTGACGGCCGCCGCCAACATCAAGACGTCTCGCAAGATAGACTCCCGGGCTTGGACATGCTGTGGTTGGGAGCGATTGGTAGCGCCGAACTCTGGCCTGGTGGCGGCCGCTATCGGGAGCGCAAGCTCCGGGGCGGCTCCGCGTCTCGCCCGGGAGCCTTAGTTTCTCCATCCGGGCGACGTTCCCTCCAGCCGCGCGAGGTAAATGCCCCTCGGCTCGTCGTCGATCCGCAGGAATGACGGCGCGCCGTACTTCAATGTCGCACGCTCGGGTATGGGAATCTCTCCCAAGGGAGGATGCCCGCCCCGCCGTCGCGAACGGGCACGGACATCAGGCTATCGGCCGCAAAACGGAAGGCGTGCCGGTGGAGTACCACGCCTGTCTGACAGGAGCGGGATCCGATTTTCGGTGCAACACCAGCGACCGCAGGTTTGGAATGGGCGCGCCGTTTGGGCGGCTGGACGTTTCGCCCTGTCCCGCCGTCAGGTTCTTCAAGGCAAACAGCGCCAGCTCAAAGCGGTCTTTCACCCCCACTTTCTCGAACAGCCGGGAGAGATAGACCTTAACCGTGCCCTCGGTGATATGCAGCTCGAAGGCGATTTCTTTGTTCTTCAAACCGTGCGACAACAGGGTGATGAGCTGCCCTTCCCGCCGGCTCAGCGTCACACGCTGGGACGACAGGAAACTGTCGGTGAGCGCCTTCTCGAACCAGAGATCCCCATCGTCCACCTTCTGCAGGCATTTTACCTGCATCTCCGCGGGCAGACTCTTGCGTAGGATACCGCGCACACCCAAGCCCATGGCCTGGAAGGCCAGTTCGGTGGAGATGGAGTTCACCCATAGAACCAGCTTCGATTCCCGCATCACGCGTTTGATGTCGCTGAGCGCGCCGAAGGTCACTTCAGGCGTCATATCCAGCACCAGGATATCCGGAGGGTCTTCTTCCAGACGGTCCAGCAACTCCGGCAACGCGGAAAACGATCCTGCCAATTGGAACCGGCCCGTCGCGTTCAGAACCGCTTCCAGTCCCTTGGCCAGGATGGGTTGATCGCTATATAAATAGATCCGTTTCATACAATCTCCCGGCCTTGCGGTCGGGAAAGTGAAATTGGCTTGATTAGACATCATGGGTGGATATTAGGCATTTAGCTGGCCATCTAGGAAAAATCTGAGAGATTTTGGGGGCGACAGCCACTATTTTCACGCTATATCACTGGTGACGAATTGGTTATCAGCCTGGCGAGCATGGGGCGCGGTGCGGCTAGCCGTGCGCCTAACGGAGGCTCGAATCACCCTGCGAACCGGCAACTGGGTCAGGTCGCGCACCCGTGGTTGGGTTCCTTGCACAGTTTGGCCCGCTATCCGAGCAAAAAGGCTCGCCGAGGGGCTGTGGCCCAGCCTGCAAATCAAGGCGAAACCTTGCCGGCAATGTCCGAGCCGCCTTTGATGTCCACGCCACCTTTAAAATAAGCGCCTTCCTCGATTACGATGCGCGCCGTTTTAATATTGCCGGTGAGCGTGGCGTCTTTGCGGATCTCGACCTTGTCCTGGGCGTTGACATCGCCCTGCACGGTCCCCAGAATCACGACGGTAGCGGCACGGATTACGCCGGTCTTGATCGTCCCGTGAGGGCCTACCGTGAGTTTGTGAGCAGGCAGCTCGATTCTACCTTCCAGAGCGCCATCGACGTAGAGGTCTTCGTTGCTGAAAACCTCACCCTTGATCGTTACGGCTTTTCCAATATTGGCGGGTTCGTTTGCGATATTCGCCACAGAATTCCATCCTCCTCGATTTGAAGAAGCTGGCGCAGTGGCGGCATGGGGACCAGTGTATAACAATTAAGCAGGTCTTCGGGGGGCGCGCGAAACTACCCCACCGGCTTTCCCCAATCCACGTTCCTCCGCAAATGCGCCTTCAGCACTTTCCCGCCGGGATTCCGGGCCAGCGGCTCCTGCCGCATCACCAGGTACTCCGGGACTTTGAAGTCGGCCAGCCGCTCGCGCGCGAATGCCAGTATGGCGCCCGCATCCGTTTTGGCGCCGGGGCGGACCACGATGACCGCGCCTACTTTTTCGCCCATCATCTCGTCGGGCACGCCCACCACCGCCACTTCAAACACGGCCGGGTGCGCGGCCAGCGCGCTCTCCACTTCCACGCAATAGACGTTCTCGCCGCCGCGGTTGATCATGTCCTTCTTGCGGTCGACGATTTGCACGAAGCCTTCCGCATCGATGCGCGCCAGGTCGCCCGTGTGCAGCCAGCCATCCACGAAAGTTTGAGCCGTAGCTTCAGGCTTGTTCCAGTAGCCCTTCACTACGTTGGGACCGCGCACCAGCAGCTCGCCTGCGCCGCTTTCGGCATTCACTTCGAACAGCTTCAGGTCCACCACGGGCGCGGCGAATCCCACCGAATCGGGCCGGGTGTGCGCGTAATCGTGCGGTAGAAACGTGGCCACCGAGGTCGTTTCGGTGAGGCCGAATCCATTGCCGACGCGCGCTTCCGGGAAGGCTTCCATGATGCGCCCGACCAGCGCCGGCGCGATGGGCGCGCCGCCATACGTCAGCCACTTGATGGCGCGCGTATCCACGCCGCTGAAGTTGGGCTGATTCAAAGCCAGCCAGTAAATCGCGGGCACGGACACCAGCAGGTTGATGCGCTCTCTGCCGATGGCCGCCAGAAACGCCTGCACCTCGAAGGCCGGCATGATCACGGTGGTTCCGCCCCTTTCACACGTGGGCAGGAACTGGCTGTTGCAGCCGGTCACGTGAAATAGCGGCACCGAGACCAGATTGCGTATGCTGCCATCCGTAGGCAACGTCATGATGCGGTGGCAAGTCTCTATGTTGGAGAGGAAGCCTTCGTGCGTGGTCATGGCGCCCTTGGGGAAGCCGGTGGTGCCGCTGGTATAGAAGATGGCGGCGACGTCCGGCTGCGTCCAGCGGTCCGTGACGAAGGGCCGCCCATCCGGCAGCGGCTGCCCCGGAAGAAAGGTGAAGGAGGACCCCGAGTCGGAGATCACATAGGCCGCTTCCGGCTCGCTGAAGCGCGTGTTTACCGGCACGACGATCGCGCCGGCCATCTGCGCGCCGAAGAACGCCACGCACCAGGCGAGGCCGTTGCCGAGGCGAATGGCCACGCGGTCGCCGGTGCCGATGCCCTTCCGCTTCAGCCCGCCTGCCACGCGCGCCGCGCGATTCCAAAACTCGCGATAAGTGACCCGCTCGCCACCCAACTCCACAATGGCTTCGGCTTGCGGGGTGGCCTCCACCGTGGTCCTGAGCATTTCGATCAGCGAGGCCGGACGCCCGTCATAGCGCGCGATGCCGTCGCCGCCGCGCGTGATCCCGCTTTTGTCGAATGGCTCAGGACGCGGCATACGCCCCTTGCCTCTCGAATATGCGCCGCGGATTCTCCACCAGCATCGTATGAATCTGCGCGTCCGTCACGCCGCGTGCGCGTAGCGCCGGCAGCACGTCCTTGTGGATGTGCCTCTTATCGAATGGCTCAGGACGCGGCATAGGCGCCCTGCCTCTCGAATATGCGCCGCGGATTCTCCACCAGCATGGTATGAATCTGCGCGTCCGTCACGCCGCGCGCGCACAGCGCCGGCAGCACGTCTTTGTGGATGTGCCGGTAGTGCCAGTTGGGAAGCATTGGCGCGGCCCTTCCTGGAATCCAGTCGTTGAAGCACGCGGCATCGTGCGAGAGCACCATTTTGCCGGCATGACCTCGCTCGCACATCCGCGCTACGGTATTGACGCGATCCTCGAAGGGCAGCAGCATGTCGATGCCGAAGCGGTCCATGCCGATGTAGGAGCCGCGTGCAATCAGCTCTTCCAGGTACGCGATGTCGGTGGTGTCGCCGGAATGGCCGATAATCACGCGCGTCAGGTCCACACCCTCCTCCTCGAAGATCTTCTGCTGTTCCAGGCCGCGGCGGGTGTCTGCGTGCGTGTGGGTCGAAATGGGCACGCCCGTGCGCCGGTGCGCCTGCGCCACCGCCCGCAGCACGCGTTCGACTCCGGAAGTCACGCCGGGCTGATCCGTGGCGCACTTGAGAACCGCGGCCTTCACACCCGTGCCCGCGATCCCTTCCTCGATATCGCGCACGAACATCTCGACCATCGGCTCGGGGCCGTCCAGAATCGTGCCGGGACCCTGGAAGTGGAAATGAAACGGCAGATCGCGATAGGTGTAGACCCCCGTGGCCACCACGATCTGGAGCGGCGTTTGCGCGGCCACGCGTTGTATGCGCGGGATGTAGCGGCCCAGGCCGATGACCGTCAAGTCCACGATGGTGCGGACGCCCAGTTCGTAAAGCTCGTTGAGACGCGCCACGGCGTCGGCGACGCGCTGTTCTTCGTCGCCCCAGATATCCGGGTAGTTCTGCAGAATCTCGGTGGAGAGCACGAAAACGTGTTCGTGCATCAGGGTGACCCCCAGTTGGGCGGTATCGAGGGGGCCCCGCACGGTGTGTATGCGAGACATTTCTTGCGTAGTATATCCCCATCGCCCCCGTTTTAGGTAAAATGCGTCGAGGAGGATTTCAGCTCGATATGAAAAGACTACTGACGATACTACCCTGGGCGGCGCTCCTGACGATAGGTGTGATCTCTGTGCCGAAACTCGCGCAGACCACGCCGCCGGAGGGCCGGCACATTCGCGAGGCGATTCGAGAGTTGCGTGAAACTCGCCGGGAACTTGAAGGCGCGGCGCACGACTATTGCGGTCACAAAGCCGACGCCATACGCCAGGTCGACGAGGCCATCAAGCAGCTTCAGTTCGCGGCCGACTGCCGGCGTTAGTGGGGGTGCTGGCTGTGAGGTTGGCAGGCGAAAGCGCCTGCCCCACCCTATTCCCAGCGCAGGGCTTGCATGGGGTCGACGCGCATGGCGCGGCGGGCTGGCACGGCGCTGGCGATTGACGCTACCAATCCGAATAGCAGCAACACGGCGCAGAACGTAAGCGGATCGGCGCCGGTGACCCCGGCCAGCAATGTGCCGGTGAAGCGCGCCGCCCCAAGCGCCAAGCCTGCGCCCACACAGACACCCAGGCCCACATAAAACAGCGAGCGCTGCAAAACCAGAAGCGCCACCTGCCGCCGCTGTGCGCCGAGCGCCATACGAATGCCGATCTCGCGCGTGCGCCGCGCCACGGTGAAATGCAATACGCCGTAAATGCCGATCACCGCCAGCAGCAGCGCCGTGCACGCGAAAGTTCCCACTAGCGAAGCCCCCATCTGGTAAATCGACACCGTGCGATTCAGAAACTCCGGCATGGTCCTGACGCCGAAGATGGGCAGGGCGGGATCGAGCGCCTTCACCTGGTGCCGCAAGCTTGCCATCAGGGTGCCTGGATTTTCGCGCGACCGTATCAGCACCCTCGCGCGGCCTTGGTACTCTTGCGCCAACGGAACGAAATAGTAAGGCGTGGCCCCTTCCCCGAACGTGACGTATTTGCCGTTGCGCGCCACCCCGATCACCTCGATCGGCGGCCCGTCCCAGCTCGTGGTGAACTTGCGGCCGATGGCTTGCTCTGGCGTTTGCCAATAGCGCCGGGCCAGCGTTTCGTTGATCACCGCCACCCGCGGCTTCGCTTCGGTGTCCCGATCGTCGATCGCGCGGCCGGCCACCAGACGCGTGCCCATGGTTTCGAAATACCGTGGTCCGACCCGCGTAAGGCCGGCGCTATTGTCTTCGCTGTCCGATCGGGGGACATAGCCTTCCGGCCTCACTGGGGTGCTGGTGTCTTGGGTATCCAGCGGCAGCGGAAACGCCATGCTCGCGGAGTGCACGCCGGGGACAGTGCGCAGGCGCTCCAGCAGGCTTTGCTGGAAGAGGCGGCCGCGCGCGGGATCGTAGCCTTGCAGGTCCAGATCCACCGAGAACATGACGATGCCGGAGCGGTCGAAGCCCGCGTCGACTCCGCCCGCGAACTGCATGCTGCGCAGGAACAATCCGCCGCTGATGATCAGCACACAGGAAAGCGCCACCTGTGCCATCACCAGCAGATTGCCGTGGCCGATGCGTCCCGTCTTCATGGCGGTTGCCTGGTCGGCCTTGGAGGCGCGCAGCGCCGGGACCAGCCCGAACAGAACCGCCGTGACTAGCGACAACAGGAAGGTAAATGGGAAGATGCGGAAATCGAGACGCGTCTCGTAGTTGAGATCGGCGGTTTGAAAATCGAGCGTCGGATAGAATCCTTTGAGCAATTCGCCAAACCACATCGCCAGCACGATGCCTACCGCGCCACCCGCTAGGGAAAGCACCACGCTTTCCGTGAGCAGTTGGCGCACGAGCCGCGCGCGGCTGGCGCCCACGGCGATGCGAATCGCCATTTCTCGGGCGCGGCCGGCCGATCGCGCCAGCAGCAGGTTGGCCACGTTAGCCGAAGCGATCAGCAGCACCAGGAGCACCACCCCCACCATGAGGGCGGTGGTTGCCGGGATCACGCCAAGAGCTGTTAGCCAAGGTTGGCTGCGGGCGCCGCCGGGGATCAGGTGCACTTGTAGATCGGCATCGGTTTTGGGATACTCCCGCGCGAGTTGCCGCGCGACCACGTTCATGGCCGCCTCGGCCTGCGCCCGCGTCACGCCGGGCTTCAGCCGGCCGCGCAGGTTGATCCAGCGATTGTCGCGCCCTTCCATGTAGTTGCCGTCATTGGGTGCGATGGTCTGCTGCATGGTGACCGGCACCCATACGTCCGGTATGAAATTAAATAGCTGCGTCCCGATGAAACCGCGCGGGGCCACGCCCACGATCGTGAACTGGTGGCCGTTGATCTTGAGCGTGCGGCCCGCCACATTCGGATCGCCCTGAAATCGCCGCTGCCAGAAGTTGTAATTGAGCACGCAGACGGGGTTCTTGCCCGGCTCGCGCACCTCGTCCGGCAAAAAGCCGCGCCCCACGACCGTATGCACGCCCAAACCCGAGAAGTAATTGCCGGTAACGATTTCGCCCCAGATCAGCTCCGGCTTTTCACCCTCGGTCATGCTGAGTGGGATGCCTGTGTGGCCCATCAGGTCCGACAGGCCGGTTTCCTGCTTGCGGTAATCCAGCAGCTCGGGATAGGAGAACGAGCCGATGCCACTCCAGTGGGGCGAAGTGAAATAGATGGCCACCAGGCGGTCCGGGCTGTCGACCGGCATGGGGCGCAGCAGGTAGGCGTTCACAATCGCAAAAATCGCGGTGTTGGCCCCGATGCCCAAAGCCAGCGAAAGCACGACCACGGCCGTGAATCCGGGAGATTTCGCCAGAACGCGGCACGCATAACGAAGGTCCCGCCAAAGGGTGTGCATCGGGTGCGTGAGTGCAACTGCCGGACCACTCGTACCGCTTATTTCACAAGGCGGCCCTCAGGGAACTGTCCGCAATTGGAATGCGGCGTGTCGATTTCGGGTGGTGGATCAATTTGGAATTGGAATTGGGGGCTTCCCGCTGGGGGACTTTCTTGGGAGGCGGTTCGGCACGGAGAGCGGCAGGGGCTCGAATCAAAAATATGACAAACGAAGCCAATTTCCACATAAGTTTTTTATGTCCCGGTATGCCCCTGCCAGACAGTAAGTAGCTTGTTTTCAAAGGTCTATGCCGATATCCGGCAGAACGCCTCGCAGCGAGTACCGGGAACCCTTGGTATGATCCGGGGGCGGATTGGCGAACTTGCCCGCGACCCTTCTTAACCCGAGCACACTGTAACACGGCAGCGATGGGCGGAGGGTGGGATATTTAACAATTATCTATTGTTTTCAATGAGCTGGCGGTTGTGGGATCGTTGTGACTCCGGCCCGGTCAAACCTTGGCGTGAAGTCAGGCGGGGGCAAATGGCGCATTACCCGATTCCGCAAGGCGATCCCATCGGCAAGCACAAACACAGCCCTGACCTCCGACACCTGCCACGATTTCTTAAATGCGGTCTCGTATGTTGGGAAGACACTCCCTGACGGTCGTGGCTCCGATCAGAGCAAGCGGTGCTCCAATACGCAACTGTAATTCCGGACTCGTCCTGTGCTATGGTCTAGTCTGAATCCCGTTCGGAGGTGACGCTTGCAAGCCACCCTATCCCCGCCGCGGGCGCAGGAATCCATCCGTAGCCCGCAACCGCTCGCCCGCAATATCGCCGTGGACGCCTATCGCGGCTGGGTGATGCTGCTGATGATGGCCGAAGTGCTCGAACTGGCGCGTGTCTCACAAGCTTTTCCCGGCAACTGGTTCTGGGCCTTTCTGGGCTACAACCAGACGCATGTGGATTGGGCTGGCTGCTCGCTGCACGATTTGATTCAGCCGTCGTTCTCCTTCCTGGTCGGTGTAGCGCTGCCTTATTCCATCGCCAGCCGCCTGGCCAAAGGCGGCACGTTCGGCAAGATGTGGGCGCACGCCATCTGGCGTTCGTTTCTGCTGATCGCGCTCGGAATCTTCCTGCGATCCATGTACAGCGCGCGTACCTACTTCACGTTCGAAGACACCCTTACACAGATCGGCTTGGGATATCCAATCTTATTCCTGCTGGGCTTCCGCCCGCCGCGCTGGGCGTGGATTGCGCTGGGCGTGGTCCTTGGCGGATACTGGCTGGCGTGGGCGCTGTACCCAGTGGCCGGCCCGGGCTTCGACTGGCAGAGCGTGGGAGTCCCGGCGAACTGGGCGCACCACTATACAGGATTCGCCGCGCACTGGAACAAGAACGCCAACCTGGGCAACGCCTTCGATCAGTGGTTTCTGAATCTCTTTCCGCGGTCGCAGCCGTTCGTCTTCAATTCGGGCGGATATCTGACACTCAGCTTCATTCCGACGCTAGGCACCATGATTCTGGGCTTGGTGGCGGGCCGCTGGCTGCGCGCCAGTGCGCCCGCGATTCCCATGAAGCGCCTGCTGATCGCAGGCGCGATCGGCATTACCTCCGGCCTGTTCCTGCATTTTACCGGCATCTGCCCAGTGGTGAAGCGCATCTGGACTCCGAGTTGGACGCTGTTCAGCGGCGGCGCCTGCTTCCTGCTGACGGCGGCCTTCAGTTGGGTGATCGACGTGAAAGGTTACCGCAAGTGGGCCTTCCCGCTGGTGGTGATCGGCGTAAACTCCATCGCGGCTTACCTGATTGCTCACCTGTTCGAGCGTTTCATCTTCAGTTCGTTCCGGATTCACCTGGGTCCGAATGCCTTCAAGATCCTCGGGCCCGGCCTGGAGCCGCTCCTGCTAGGCATGGCGGTGCTGTTGAGTTACTGGCTCATTCTGTTCTGGATGTACCAGCGGAAGCTCTTCCTGAAGATCTGAGCGCACAACCCGGCCGGCGCGAACTCGCATGAGACGTAACCTGCCCATCGCGGTGTTGATCGTAGTTCTGTGTTGCTGGCTGGTGTACCTTGGCGATTACCTCTCGCTTCGCTTCAGGTTTCCGAACCACCGTGAGCAGTTCGCAACCTTTCAGGTAACCACCTATTACGCCGTCCCCATGAAGGACCGCAAGACGGACTACATGTTTAATCCACCCGCTTCGCAGACTTGCGTGAACTCCTTGTTCCCGCATTTCGGCGACACGCCCTGCTGGTATCTCAGCCGGCACACGCGGCAGGAGATCGATGTGGGCGGGGCGCAGCCCGGTCCGTAGGGAGACGGTCGAATCGTTGTAAGAAATAGGCAGTCCCACGTGGGGCGGGCGTTTTCGCCCAACGCCACTTAGTTTGGCCGCCGGCAAGTGGTTAGTGTGCTGCCGTGGGCTTCGGCCCACGGTCAGAATTCGGCGAGCTGAAGCTCGCCGCTCTCCAGAGCACCAATCTGGAGGTTGTTGATCTGGCGCGGGCGAAGTTCCATTTGCGCGATAGGCAAGCAAGGCTCGCCTGCGCTGGCAGGAGTGCCAGCGCGGCAGGCAGGAGTGCCTGCGCCACGCAGCGGTGCAAGGTTTCCGACATTGGTGACGGACCGCCCCGGTCCCCTCGCGCTAAATCACGAACCAAACAGAGGTGCTCTGTTTTGGTTCAAACACCCATGGACTCCAGCACCATGCCGATTGAAGTAATAGCGCCAGTTGGCAGCCCGCCTCCTCCTGTTGTAACGTCAAAGAGACGGGCGTCTTCGATGAAAGACAATCGGAACACCAAAACTCCGGCCGGAATCGCCAACACGCTGGCCGCGCATCGGCAGCAGCGCGGGTTTTCCGCGGCCGATCTGGCCGAACGCACCGGCATCAGCCGCCAGACCATCTACGCCATGGAAGCCGGCAGCTATGTGCCGAATACCGCGGTCGCCCTGCGCCTGGCGCGCATCCTCGAAGTGCGCGTGGAAGACCTTTTCTCCCTCAGCGGCGACGCACCCGCGGCTCCTCTCCATACTGCGCAGGTGACTCTGCTGCCGCACGCCGACCGCGCGCGGGCCGGCGAGCCTGTACAGCTTTGCCGTGTGGACCGGCGCATGGTGGCCTCGGCGGCCTCGCCTGTCCCCTGGTATCTACCCACCGCCGATGCGGTTCTGCTGGACGCCC
>Ga0187855_10001391_pt1 | contig 19223 bp, 15 predicted proteins | sample June2016WEW_8_10_2_FD_132969 | JGI IMG/M metagenome (GOLD analysis project Ga0187855, IMG submission 132969) | Peatland microbial communities from SPRUCE experiment site at the Marcell Experimental Forest, Minnesota, USA - June2016WEW_8_10 | ecosystem: Environmental > Terrestrial > Soil >...
AAACGAAGCAAGGACGGAACGTTCCGTCCATGCTTCAAGCCCCCATCGCTTTCCGTAATCCCTTTAGAATGAACACTTGCAAAAGTGTATCAAAACAAAGCACGTTAACTTCCTTTAGAATGAACACTTGTGAAAAAACCCAGGGGGGGTGGGATATCAAGAAAGCAAACAGCTAATCACAACTCGAACCCATACAAAGCGGCTTGCTCCCATTGTCCTTCTGCTTCAACGCGGGTAGAAGAAAGAGCTAGAAGAAAGAGGCAGAAGAAACAAGACGCCGAACCCTACTTGCGGGTCGCGGGCTTGCGTTCGTTTTGCTCGATGGAGGCCGCGACCTGATCGTCGATCAGCTTGATCTCAAGTGCGAGGCGAGTGTCGTGAGGATTCTTCAAGTACTCGGCAAAGAGCAGGTTCCTCTTGGTCGTTAATGCTTTGCGTTTATTTCTTTCGTCGGCTACTGGGGTATCCAACATGAGTACAAACCTCTACGAGGACTATACGCTCTTTAGAGGTGATTACCGCGCTCATTCGTACGCTGTTGGTCAAGCAGTTGTAAAATGCACGCAAGAATGTCCGATCGTTGTCGCGCTGCTGGCGGCGATTAAATTTCTCAAATACGTGCCGTAAGGGACAGATAACTCTCTGACAGAGGCCCAGAGTATAGGCTACTGGGATCAGACATCCTGGAACTGGGAGATCACATGACCAAACGTATGTATCGATATCTCGGCCCGCTCTTGTTGGCCGCTGCCGTTGTTGCTCCGGCGCTGATTGCGACCAATGCAAACGCGCAAGAGGCCTCTGTGCAGGTGCGTGTTTACGATCGGAACCACAAGGATTATCACAACTGGGACGATCGCGAAGACCGCGCCTATCGGAGCTACCTGAACGAGCAGCACAAAGACTATCGCGAGTATAACAAGCAAAATCGCAAAGAGCAGGACCATTACTGGAACTGGCGCCACAGTCATCCAGATCACGAGTAAAGAGGAATAACGCGGAAGAGATAGCGACAAATCGTCAGGCGACGGCGGTGCTGAATCCCAGAGGCGCCGCTGCGACTGCGAGTATTTGGCGTCGCCGCGGACGCCAGGTAGGTTGTCGCGAAAAACGTAACTATGCGGCTAGTTTTTTCGCTTCCGCGCGAAACTTGGCCCAGCGCTTCTTGGCGGCTTTTCCGATCTTCGCTCGCGCGGCGGCGGACAAAACCCGTTTTTTCGTTCCGGCGAGTTCGCGTCCCGTGGATTTGCCCAACGCTTTTGCGGCGGCACGGATGCCGTTCAATTGATGCTGCAGCTTGCCCAGCTGCTTTTCGAGTTTTCTCTCTTCCCGCTTAATTGCTGACCGAATGTCCATGTCATCCTCCCCAGGGAATCTATCGCAAGACCGAAGTTAACGCCACCCGTATATTGACGAATAAGTGATCATATAGTAGGCACTCAAGGCCGGAGCGCAATCCATCGGCAACGCGACCCAGCTTCGCGCCCCCCGTGCTTTCCCGCCATAAGTTGGCGGACCGACGGAACAGGCGGCTGCGAGCCTCTGCCGAATGCGGCAGAATGCTGTTCAGGGGCGAATTTGTACCGTTCAATGCACGTATAAAGCGTTGGGATTCAACGCGTTGATTCTTGCCAATGGCGATGGTAGCTTTATAAAGTACTGCGAACTGTACCCAGCGGACATCAGGCGGGGCTGTGCCTCTGCCAGCCATCAGAGTTAAGGAGACTTTCTTTTGAGCGAAGCCTTACGCAACTTTCTGTTTACCTCCGAATCGGTTACCGAAGGCCATCCCGACAAGATTGCCGACCAGATTTCCGACGCCGTCCTGGATGAGGTGTTGAGGCAGGACCCGAAGGGCCGCGTTGGATGCGAGACGCTGGTCACGACCGGCCTTGCGGTGGTTTCGGGCGAAATTACCACCAGCGCGATCCTGGATTACGACACGCTGGTACGCGACACCATTCGTGGGGTTGGGTACGATCGCGCGAAATACGGCTTCGACGCCGAAACTTGCGCGGTGATGTGCACCGTAAAGCGGCAGTCGCCGGACATCGCCATGGGCGTGGACACCGGCGGAGCGGGCGACCAGGGCTTGATGTTTGGTTTTGCCTGCGACGAGACCGAAGAATTGATGCCCATGCCCATCCAGTTGGCCCACCGCTTGACGCAGCGCCTCTCCGAAGTCCGCAAGACCAATCAAGTTGATTTCCTCCGTCCCGATGGCAAATCGCAGGTCACCATTGAATATCGCAATGGACGGCCGGCGCGCGTGGATTGCGTGGTGATCTCGACGCAGCACAGCGAAAAGGTTTCGACCAAGGATTTGCAGGCCGCAGTGCTGGAGCAGGTGATCAAGCCGATTGTTCCGGCGGCGATGCTGGACCGGAATACGAAGTATCACATCAATCCGACCGGGCGGTTCGTGATCGGCGGGCCGATGGGCGATGCGGGACTGACGGGACGCAAGATCATTGTTGATACGTATGGCGGATACAGCCGTCACGGCGGCGGAGCATTTTCGGGGAAAGATCCCTCGAAGGTGGACCGCTCGGCGTGCTACATGGCGCGGTACATTGCGAAGAACGTGGTGGCGGCGGGACTGGCGCGCAAGGCGGAAGTGCAGCTGGCTTACGCGATCGGCGTGGCTGAGCCGGTTTCCGTGATGATCGACGCGTTCGGAACGGCGACGGTTCCGGAAGAGCGCATCACTTCGCTCGTGCGCGATTCGTTCTCGCTGACACCGAAGGCGATCATCGAGACGCTGGATTTGCGGCGGCCGATCTATAAAGCTACCGCGGCTTACGGGCATTTTGGCCGCAGCGGGCCGGGTTTTACCTGGGAGAAGACCGACCGCGCGGATGCGTTGCGCAAGGGCGCGGGGCTCGGGGCGGTGGCGGGAGCGGAAGTCGGAGCGCGCCGCTAGTTTGACACGTGCTTGGAGACAGGACGCTTGGAACGGCAGTTGAGGTCGTAACGGTTTTCTTCTGCGATCTCCCCTCGCGGATCTTGTGCACTGAATCGAATTGTTCGCTGGAGAAATTAAATTGAGGAGCACCACTTGGCTATCGCTGAATTGAAAAAAGGTGATGTGAAGGATATCGGGCTTGCGGCTGCGGGCAAGCGAAAGATCGAATGGGCGGGGCAGCAGATGCCCGTGCTGGAATCGATCCGCAAGCGGTTTTTGAAGGAGCAGCCGCTGAAGGGGTTGCGCGTATCGGCTTGTTTGCACGTCACGAGCGAGACCGCGAACCTGATGATCGCGTTGCGGGACGGCGGAGCGGACGCAGTGCTATGCGCGTCGAACCCGCTTTCGACGCAGGACGAAGTAGCCGCTTCGCTGAACCGCGATTACAACATTCCGACGTATGCGATCAAGGGCGAGGACAACGACACGTATTACTCGCACTTGCGCGCGGCTTTAGATCACAAGCCGCAGATGACGATGGACGACGGCGCCGACCTGGTGACCATGCTGCTGACCAAGCGGACCGATTTGGTGCCGCATGTGATCGCCGGAACGGAAGAGACGACCACCGGCGTGATTCGCTTGCGCGCGATGGCCAAGGACGGGACGCTGAAGTACCCGATCATCGCGGTAAACGACGCGATGACCAAGCACTTCTTTGACAATCGGTATGGCACGGGCCAATCGACGCTGGACGGCGTGATCCGCGCGACGAATATCTTGCTTGCAGGGTTGAAGGTGGTGATCGCGGGCTACGGCTGGTGCGGGCGAGGCGTGGCGATGCGCGCGAAGGGTCTCGGCGCGGACGTGATCGTCACCGAAATCGATCCGGTGAAGGGCATCGAAGCGGTGATGGATGGATTCCGTGTAATGCCGATGGAGCAGGCGGTGAAGGAAGGCGACATCTTCATCACCGTGACCGGGAACAAGAGCGTGATTCGCGGCGAACACTTCGAACACATGAAGAACGGAGCGGTGGTTTGTAACTCCGGGCACTTCAACGTGGAGATCGATATTCCAGCGCTGGAGAAATTGTCGAGCGGGAAGAGGGAAGTGCGGCCGCTGGTGGATGAGTATGTTTTGAAGGGCGACCGCAAGGTTTATTTGCTCGGCGAAGGCCGGCTGGTGAATCTGGCGACGGCGGAAGGGCATCCCGCTTCGGTGATGGATATGAGCTTCGCCAACCAGTCGCTGTCGGCGGAATATTTGATGAAGAATCACAAGACGATGAAGGCGCAGGTTTACGTTGTGCCGGAACATCTGGATCGCGAGATCGCGCGATTGAAGCTGGAATCGATGGGGCACAAGTTGGACAAGTTGACGCCGGAGCAGGAGCATTATTTGGCGTCGTGGAACGAAGGGACGTAAAAGAAAGAAGTAAGGAAGTAATGAAGTAACGAAGTAAAGACGCGGAGAAGCCGGGAGAAGTTGCCGAGATGGGGCGCAGCGTTGCTGCGCCCCTACGAGGTTCGGCGGTCGGCGAGATGGGTAGTATTTGATTTCTTGGGACGAGGCTGGATTGGCTTCGCCCCATTTTTCTTTTTTGGCGAAACGTTATAAGTTGATGGCGACTTAATTTTATGTGGGATCTATCGGCTCAGGCTTTGGATACGGCGCGGATTCGCGGGGCGAAGTATGCGGACGTGCGCGTGATGCATCTTCGGCAGCGCGACCTTACGACGAAGAACGGGTCGGTCGGGACTTTGGCGCAATCGGAATCGATTGGATTGGGGATTCGCGTTTTGGCTAGCGGGGCTTGGGGATTTGCTTCTACCGACCGGCTTACACGCGAAGGCGTTTCGGCTTGTGCGGCGCAGGCGGTGTCGATTGCGAAGGCTTCGGCAATTGCCAAGCGCAAAGAAGTGGTGATGGCGAAGGAAGAAGCGTTTGTCGATAGCTGGCAGAGTCCGTTTCGCAAGGATCCATTTGAGATTCCGCTGGAGACGCAACTTAATCTGTTGCTTGCGGCCGACGAGGAGATGCGGCGGGTCAAGGGCGTGACCTTGACGGAAACCGACCTGCAATTTCGCAAGATCGATTCGTGGTTTGCTTCGAGCATTGGATCGCGGATTCACCAGCGCAAAGTGATTTCCGGTTGCGGGATTGTGGCGACTTCGTTTCAGGGCGAGGAGATTCAGAAGCGGTCGTATCCGAACAGCTTCGGTGGGCAGCATGCGCTGGGAGGCTACGAACTGGTGGAATCGCTGGAATTGATTGCGAACGCGCCGGGTGTCGCCGAAGAGGCGGTGGCATTGCATTCGGCGGCGCAGTGTCCTCAGAAAACCGGCACGCTGATTTTGGGCGGAAGCCAGTTGGGGTTGCAGATTCACGAGTCGGTAGGTCACCCGATTGAGCTGGATCGCGTCTTGGGCGAGGAAGCAAACTTTGCGGGGACGAGTTTCCTTACGCTGGATAAGTTGAACACGTTGCGATATGGCTCGGACATCGTGAATGTGGTGGCGGATGCGCGGCTGGAGCATGGCCCCGGCCTTGGGAGTTTTGCGTACGACGACGAAGGCGTACCGGCGCAGTGCACCGACATTATCAAGGACGGCGAGTTCCGCGGGTATTTGTCGAATCGCGAGACCGCTCATCTAGTGGGGCTGAAGCGGTCGTCGGGAACGATGCGCACCGAGAGCTGGAACCGCTTGCCGATTATTCGCATGACGAATATCAGCTTGCTGCCCGGCACGTGGAAAGTGGACGACCTGATCGCGGATACGGATGATGCGATTTTGATGGAGACGAATCGTTCGTGGTCGATTGACGACCGGCGATATCAGTTTCAGTTTTCGACCGAGGTCGGCTGGGAGATCAAAGGCGGCAAGAAGGGCCGCATGCTGAAAAACCCCAGTTATAGTGGGATCACGACGGAGTTCTGGAATTCGTGCGACGCGATTGGCAACGCCGACGGATGGGTTTTGTGGGGCACTCCGAATTGCGGCAAGGGGCAGCCGATGCAGACGATGGGCACCGGGCACGGCGCTTCGCCTTCGCGATTTCGAAATATTCGCATCGGGGCGGCGTTTTCCAAGTCATGACTTCGATGAGGAAATCTTCTTCGCGCAGGCCGGCGGCGCACGGGTCGAAGTCTGCCGGACTTCTGCCGGAAAGCGAGCTGCGGCGGATTATCGACAGCGTGCTGCGTCTGGCCAAGTCGATCGGCGTGGCCGAGACGGAAGTTCACGTCGATGACGTCGATGACTCGCTCACGCGCTTCGCCAACAATGCCATTCATCAAAACGTGGCGGAGCGCGGGCTGACCGTTTCCGTACGAACCGCAGTGGACGGGCGCACGGCGCGGGCCACGACGAATCGCGTGGATGAAGATTCGCTGCGCGGCGCGATCGAGGCGTCACTTTCGCTGGCGCACAGCCAGCCGAAGGATCCGAAGTTGCTCCCGCTGCCGGGAAAGCAGCGCTATCGCAAAGTAAATCGATTCGTGGCCCAGACCGCGGCGCTTACGCCGGAAGACCGGGCGCGCGCGGTTCGCCGGGCTTGCGATCTTGCCGTGAAGCGTGGACAAGTGGCGGCGGGGATTTTCGCGAGCGGGCAGACGCAGACCGCGATGGGAAATTCGCGCGGGTTGTTCGCGGCGTATCGCGAAACGCACGCGGAATTTTCGATCACGATGCAAGAGCAGCCGGCGGCGAGTTGGGCCAAGGCCAATGCGGCGAACGTGCGGGGCTTCGACCCGCAGGCGCTTGCCGAACGGGCCAGCGAAAAGGCGCATCGCGCCACGAACGCGCAGGAATTGGCGCCCGGCCGCTACACGGTGATCCTGGAGTCGTCGGCGGTGCTGGATATCGTGGGGTTTCTGTTTTATGACTTCGCGGCGACGGCGCTTGCGGATAAACGCTCCTGCCTGAACGACCGCATGGGCAAACAAGTATTCGGAAAAAACATCACCGTCGCGGATGACGTTTATCATCCGCTGCAACTCGGCGCTCCATTCGACGGGGAAGGGATGCCGCGCGAACGCGTTTTGCTGGTGGATCGTGGGGTGCCGAAAAACCTGGTGTATTCGCGCGCTTCGGCGAAGGCGGCGAAGAAAAAACCTACGGGTCATGGATTCGCGCTGCCCAACGAATATGGCGAAGCTCCGATGAATCTGGTTTTTGGCGGGGGCAATTCTTCGATTGAGGAAATGATCGCTTCGACCGACCGCGGCTTGCTGGTGACGCGGTTGTGGTACATCCGCGAGGTCGACCCGTACGAAAAGATCATGACGGGGATGACGCGGGACGGGTTGTTTTTGGTCGAAAAGGGGCGGGTTGGCGCGGCGGTGCGGAACTTCCGCTTCAATCAATCCTTGCTGGAGGCGCTGCGTAACGTGGAGATGATGGGGCCAGCGGTACGCGCGACCGGCGAAGAGGCGTTTGAGATGGTTGTCCCGGCGATGAAGATTCGCGACTTTCATTTTTCGGAAGTGACCAAGTTTTAGTGATTGAAGATCGTGGCGGCGGATCGACCCTGCCGGCCTGGGCACAGCCGTGCTGTGCCCCTACAAGTGCTTTGCTTATGATGGTTTGAGGGGCGGCCAGGCCCAATTCCTACCCTGCTGCACCACTTTCTGTGGAAAATCGATTTGTCATATCCAAAATCTGCGTTGTACAACGTGTGCCCTGCCGGTCAATAAACACGTATGTCTTTGTGTCATGAGGGGCCACAAAGGGGTCGGCGGAAACACCCGAACTGGGGGCATCCGGATCATGACGCTTGTGGTACGGGCTTTGTGGCGCAGCTGGGCAGCCCGCCGAGTCACGACATTATTCAGTATGCGTTGACCGCTTTGGAGCGGCTGACCCATCGCGGGGGAGTTGACGCGGATGGGGCCAGCGGCGACGGGGCTGGCCTGCTCACGTCCATTCCTGAAGCGTTTTTTCGAGCGCGCGCGGGCGAACAGGGAATTGAATTGCCCGAACATTTTGGGCTTGGATTTGCGTTTTTTCCTGCGGCTGCTTCGGTGGAAGCGCGGGCCGCAGTGGAAGCGGCCGCGGATACCGAGCGGCTGCGTATTTTGGGTTGGCGCCGGGTTCCGGTGCAGACCGCGTCACTGGGGCGCATGGCGCTGGAGACCATGCCCGAGACATGGCAATTTTTCGTGGTGCCGTTTCATGCCACGCGCGAGCCATCGCGATTTGAGTGGCGATTGGCGTTGCTGCGAAAGCGCGCGGAATCGGTGCTGCCGGCGCGCTGTTATATCTGTTCGCTGTCGTCGCAGACGGTTGTCTACAAAGGGTTGCTGACGCCGTGGCAGTTTCCGCAGTTCTACGAAGATTTGCGCGATCCTTCTTTTGCGACCACCTTCGCGGTATTCCATCAGCGGTATTCGACGAACACTCAGCCCTCGTGGCATCTGGCGCAGCCGTTTCGCTATTCGGCGCACAACGGCGAGATCAATACGATTATTTCCAACCGGCGCTGGCTTCGTGCGAAAGATCGCGAGCTGCGTGCCAAGCTGAACGCGGGATCGTGGTTCCGGATCCTGGAAGAGAACGTCAGCGATTCGGCGAGTTTTGACAACGCCTTCGAGCAGAAATTGCTGGAGGGATTTTCACCGGAGGCGGCGATGCTTTCGATGGTGCCGCCTGCGTTTGAGAACGATCCGTTGTTGTCGCGAGATGTGCGCGGGGCGCTGGCTTCGCTTTCGCAAGCTGGAGAGCCGTGGGACGGGCCGGCGGCGCTGGTTTTTTCTGACGGGCAATTTGTGGGCGCGAAGCTGGACCGCAACGGGCTTCGGCCGCTGCGCTACACATTGACGCATGACGGTTTGCTGATCGCGGGCTCCGAGACGGGGCTGGTTGATCTTGAGGAAACGCGCATTGCGGAACGGCAGCGGCTTGGTCCTGGCGAGATGATTCTGGCGAATCCGGTGACCGGCGCTGTTTTTCGCTGGCGCGAGATTTTGAAACGGCTGGCGACGCAACAGTCGCGCAATGCGCTGCCGCAGGTGCGGCAATTGGTGGCTGCCGCGTCTGTTTCGGCGCCGCCTATCGAGCAGCCGAAGCGAGTCGCTGCCGCAGCCGGCTGGACCGAAGACCAATTCAAGATTCTTTTCTCGGCTCTACCTCACGGAAAAGAGGCGGACTGGAGCATGGGCGACGACGCGCCGCCGGCGTTTCTATCGGTGCTGCCGCGGAGCCTGTGGGATTACTGCAAGCAGCGATTCGCACAGGTGACCAATCCGCCGATCGATCCCCTGCGCGAGGCGCACGTGATGTCGCTGGCGGTGAATTTACCGAACGGCGTGGTTTTGCCGAGTCCGATTATTGCGGCGGGGCAACTGGCGGAATTGTCTGCCACGTTTGGTCCCGTGCATCGCATCGAGTTTACGTTTCCTGCCCCAAATGGAGTCTCGGGCGCGCGCTGCAGCATTACTCAGCTGTCTACCCCTCTGAGTGGCAGCGGACGCCCGGGCCTCCTCCTCCTATCCGATCGCGGGATTGATGGCGAGCACGCGGCATTGCCGGCGCTGCTGGCGACCGCTACGGTGTGGAAGGCGATGGTGCGCGACGGGCTTTGGGACGTGCCGCTTATTGTGGAGTCGGCGCAGGTTTTCGATACGCATCACGTGGCGTTGCTGGTGGCGGCAGGGGCGAGCGCCGTCGTGCCGTATCTGGCCGATCAGTTTGCGGAATCGGTGGAGACGGGCGGAGCGGAGCGCATGCGCACGGCGATCAATGCGGGATTGCGCAAGGTGTTGGCGCGCATGGGCGTTTCGACTTTGGCGAGTTACCGCAACAGCCACCTTTTCGAGATTGTTGGATTGAACGAGGATTTCTGCTCGGAATTTTTCGAGGATGTGGCGGACTTCCCGGGGCAGAAGAGCTTGGAAGATCTTTTGTCGGACTACCTGCGCATGCACAAGGCGGGTTTTTCTGGCGCGTCGGACGATCTTGCGGATTCCGGGTTGTATCGCTTCCGTAAGGGCGCGGAGTTGCATGCAAATTCGCCGGAGATCGTGCGGCGTTTGCACGCGTACGTGCGGGCGCCGGATGCGGGGAAGTACGCTGCGTTTGAAGAATTGGCGGAGAACCAGGGGCCGGTTTTCTTGCGCGATTTGCTGGAGACCGTTCCCGGGGCGGCGATTCCGATCGAGGAAGTCGAGCCGGTCGACGCGATCGTGCGGCACTTCAGCACGCAGGCGATGTCACTGGGTTCGCTGGGACTGGAGGCTCACCGCACTTTGGCGCTGGCGATGAATGCGCTGGGCGGGCGCAGCAATACCGGTGAAGGCGGCGAAGATCCGATTTTGTATCGCAACGAGCCGCACGCCGCGAACAAGATCAAGCAAGTGGCTTCCGGACGGTTCGGCGTCACGGCGGATTATCTGGTGCACGCGCAAGAGTTGGAAATCAAGATGGCGCAGGGATCGAAACCGGGCGAAGGCGGGCAGCTGCCGGCGAAGAAAGTCACCGAATATATTGCGCGGATCCGGCATGCCACGCCGGGGACGCCGCTGATTTCTCCGCCGCCGCACCACGATATTTACAGCATCGAGGATTTGGCGCAGTTGATTCACGATTTGCGGGCCGTGAATCCACGGGCGCGCGTTGGCGTGAAACTGGTGTCGAGTTCGGGCGTGGGCATCATTGCGGCGGGGGTTGCCAAGGCGGGCGCCAACGTCATCACGATCAGCGGGCACAACGGCGGAACAGGATCGTCGCCGCTTACTTCGATCAAGAACACCGGTTTGCCTTGGGAAATTGGGTTGCGCGAAACGCACGAGACTCTGGTTCGCGCGGGGCTGCGGTCGCGGATCGCGCTGCGCGTGGACGGCGGGTTGAAATTTTCGCGGGACATTGTGATCGCGGCGATTCTGGGGGCGGATGAATTTGGTTTCGGCACCGGGGCGCTGCTTGCGATTGGCTGCGTGATGGCGCGGCAGTGTCATCTCAATACGTGTCCGGTCGGCATTGCGACACAGGACGAGACGCTGCGGATGCGGTTCAACGGCAAGCCGGAGATGATCATTGCGTATTTTCGCTCGCTGGCGGAGGAAGTGCGGCAGCGCATGGCGAGGATGGGTGTGCGTTCGCTCGGCGAATTGTGCGGCTGGTATGACCGGCTGGATACGCGCAGCGGCATGGACGCGTTCATGGTGGTTCCGATTTCGGAGGGGACGCGCGTGGCGCCGCAGCAAGTTCCGGTGGAGCACACGGGGGCGGAGGACGATTCGCTGTATTTCAACAAGACGTTGGGAGAGCGCGCTGAGTCTCAGGCGATTCACAATTCCGATCGCAGCGTGGGCGCGGGTTTGAGCGGCGAATTGATGCGCCGGCGGAGTCACGATATGCCTTCCGACGGCGAAATCACGCAGGCTTTCGATGGTTCCGCGGGGCAGAGTTTCGGCGCGTTTCTCGCTGAGGGCGTTACGCTCAAGCTCACGGGCGAAGCCAACGACTATGTTGGCAAGGGTTTGTCCGGCGGCACGATTTCGGTCGGGGCGGGTTCCGCGGCGTCACGTCGCGGCGACGTGCTGGCGGGGAACACGGTTCTTTACGGCGCGACTTCGGGGCAACTTTACATTGCGGGACGCGCGGGCGAACGGTTCGCGGTGCGCAACAGCGGCGCGCTGGCGGTCGTGGAAGGCGTGGGCCAGCACGGCTGCGAATACATGACTGGCGGCGTGGTGCTGGTGCTTGGTCCGCTCGGCCTCAATTTCGGATCGGGGATGACGGGCGGCCTCGCTTATGTTTTGCGGGCTGAGGCTGAGGACGTGCTTAACCGCGACTTCGTGACGATCCACGACGTCGAAGCCGAAGAGGAAGCGTCGCTTCGCCGCGTGCTGGAAGAGCATTTGCAGTTTACGGGCAGCCCGCGCGCGAGCCGTTTGTTGTCGCGGCGCAATGGATTGCCGTTCGTGCGAGTGCAACCGGTGCATCTGCAGGCGTCGGTTACGGACACCTGGAAGCCCATTTTGGCGGGTTTTCGGCTACGCGAGGCTACGCTGGTTGCTCCAGGGCCGAGAGTTTCCCAAGCTGCGCTGCATGTTTGACGATCAGGAGGTTTTACCCGCACTCGGCCGAACGATTCCTATATAATGCCCGGCTAACGGTTCACTTATGGACTTCGACCAACTTGCTACTTTTGTCTACGTCGCCAAACTGAAGAGTTTTTCTCGTGCAGGCCAAAAAGTTTTTCGCTCGCAATCCGCGGTGAGCGCGCAGATTCGCCAGCTGGAGCAGGCGTATCGCGCCAAGCTGCTGGACCGTTCCGCTAAATCCGTGGAGTTGACGCCTGCGGGAGAGGTGCTGTTTGAATTTGCCGAGCGTTTGCTGCGCTTGCGCGATGAATCAATTCAGGTTGTAGCCGATCGCGGCAACGTGGTGCAGGGTCCGGTGCTGTTTGGGGCCAACGAAGCTACCTGCCTGTACCTCCTTCCTGACATTTTCGCGGAGTTTCAGCGGCGCTTTCCGCTGGTACATATCAGCATCTACCGCAATTTCAGTCACAAGATTTTGCAGCGCATTGAAGACGGATCGGTGGACGTCGGAATCGTCACCTTGCCGACCAAGTCGCCGAATCTGAGGGTGCATCACATTCACAAGGACCGGCTACGCTTCATGGTCAGCACGCGCAATGCGCTGGCGCACCGCTCGAAGATCACACTGGAAGAAGTCGCGGCACAGCCGCTGATTTTTCCGAAGACGGGCTTCACACGCCAGGTGCTGGATAAACTTTTCCGGCCTTATCGTTCGCGGATTCGGATCAGCATGGAACTGCCCAGCATCGGCATGATCAAGCGCTTCGTTGCGGCGGATGCCGGCGTTTCGTTCATCAGCGAGAGTTTCGCCAAGGATTACGTTAAGGCTGGTGAAGTGAAATTGCTTACGGTTGAAGGTGTCGATCTTTGGCGCGAGCTTGGGTTGGTGTATCGCCGGGATCGTAGTTTGCCTCGAGCGGCGCAGGCGCTGATTGCGCTGATACGAGAGCATCGGAAGGTCGCGGAACCTGCGGCGGCTGGGGCTGACTGAACGGTCTAGCGGAAAAATCACTCACACTGTTGTGCATGTTTATAAAGTTCTCGAAGGCGACATGGGATCGCCACGGATGCATCGTGCCGAGCTCGGGCACAGCGGTGCTGTGCCCCTACAGGGATTAGCGAACGTTCGAAAGGGGTTTTGCGAGCGTTCAAATGGGGATTAGCGGACGTTGAAGTCCAAGCTGGCGATCGCTCTGGCGATTACGTTTTCTTGAAGCTGGATCAGGTCGGTGTCGGCGTAGGTCATTCCGAGGGCGGTCAGAATGTCGCCGCCGCGGGAGACGACCACCAGCGTGCCCGACCAATCATGGTCTTCGGCTTTGCCTCGATAGGTGTACTCTACCGCGGGTAATCCGCCCACAACCGTTCTGCGCTTCGACGTTTGTTTGTAGTCATCGTACACGTCGTGCAGGCGATTTTCCACGACGGTTGCCGCACCATCGAGGGGCTGCTTGGTCTTTTCGTGCCCGACGACCAGAAGCGTGGATTCGTTGGACGTGCCCATCGCCACGATGGCGTTCGGCAATTCGGTGGCATCATCGATCAACTGCCAGCTGGGGGCCTTGTACATCCGGAAGCCATAGATGTGATTCGTGTAGGTGTTGCCTTGCACTTCCTCGGGAATCTGCGGGACCTCGGCTTCCTTTGAGGGGGCAAGGGACGTTGCGGGCGTGGCCAACGCCGTAGCAGCGGCCGAGGGAACGGCCTTGATCGACGGAGCTATGGCGCTGGTCTTGGGCATGGTCGCTGGCAGGGCCGGCCGAACGGCCGCGCTCGATATTCTTGGGGCGGGTTTCTCGTAGGCGGTTTCGACGGCAGGTTCCGCCGTCGGTTGTATTGCGTCGGCCCTCACCGGTTCTGGCGCGGGCTGCGAGCGATCTGGTCCCGCTTGCCTGGCGCTGGCTGCGGCAGCGGCGCTGCCGGTCTTGGCGTCGCCTTTTGCATCGGCCTTCGCGGCCTCGGACCCGTTCGGGAGGATCGATGCGATCTTGCTTTTTTCCACGAGGATGAAGCCAAAGTCGGTCTTGACTTTGAACATGCCATTGTCGTACGCGACGATCACGCCGTAGAAGGTTTTGCCGTCCTTGAGCTGGATTTCATCGGATTTAGCGGGAATTGCAGCGGCGCAGATGGCAGCCAGCAGCACTCCGCGAGTTAGCACTCTCATAATTGTGAGTATGCAACTGGGCTTGTTCTGGATGCAATCCTTGCAAGGCCTTGGTGTCGGCTTGGTCACTAAGGTGCGCCAGCGCCAAATCCTTTGTACACGAGGCTTTGGAGTGAGAACGGTTGCCGCGATTGCTACGCGCGTGCCGGTGGCTGGGGCATCGAGTATCCAAAGTTCTGGGTGGATTCCGGGAGAGTCGTTGGCGCTATCCTCGGCGACTCGACAGTGGTCACCGCTAGGCGGATCGACGCCAGCGCTGCGTCGCGGAGTGGAAGTCGGCGCAGGAGGGCGATTGCAGCGTCGGCGATTTCGCCGGCCTCGCTGGTCGGGTGTGCCATGGGGGAGCGCGCCAGACTTGCCTCTCCGTCGGTGTAGGTGATCGTCATGCTGAGGCCTTTGGCTTGCCGCCCGGATTCAACGAGTGCTTTCGAGGTCTGCCAGCTGAGGTATACGACCATGCCCGTCGATATCTCCGCATCGGCGACGCGATCCGCGTGTGGAGTAGCTTCCGAGGCGACTTTGGCTCGGGCCTGTTGCCAAATCCGGCGACCCAGAGACTTCCCAAAGATAGTTTGCAACGCGGGTCTCGGAACGCCCCGCAACTCCCCGCGAAGCTTGACCCTTACTGGCCTAGCTACGCTTAGGGCCCACGCTGGCGCAGGGTTTGCGGCCAGCGGGGCATTCGTGTCCAGACAAGCTTCCATACGGCCTCCAGGAGGAACCCATTCCTAGCCGGAATCTTCTGTCTAGCGGCAAGAACACGGAAACTAACGGCGGGCTGCTCGGGAGAGCCTAGTGAGGCAATGGAGCCGCCCGCCGTTTCCCGTTTCCTCTACGGGAGGCATGATAGCGAATAAAAAGCGAAAGTCAAGTGAATCCTCAGTTCGGTAGTGACTCATTTTCAGAAAATGAGTCACCCCTCAGTTTCCGATAACCCGACTTATGGGAGTTTGACCACTTGCTCACTTCTCCCAGACCATCGTAGTCAGATTGATGGAAACCGGACAAACGCACCCTCTGCGTCCGGCTTTCCTGAACCTCGATGCCTCCAAATGAATTGCATTCCCCTTACCGTCAGGTGTACGTTACCGCTTATAAAATCGGCCCGCTAAACGAGGAGGAACGTGTGACCTCAAAATACCTCTGGCGCGTCGCACTGGTTTGCGTTCTTAGTGTTGCCCTGTCGACCGAGACTAAAGCAGACTCCTTGAAAACAACGGGGGAACTGGTGGTTGCAGCAATAGTCGCGGTGGTTGCGGTGGTTGTGGTCGTAACGGTCTTGGTTATCACGCACTCGACTAAAAACCGAACGATTACGGGATGTGTGAACTCGGACGAAAGTGGGATGCGCGTGACTGACGAAAAGGACAAACACGTTTACGCACTGTCTGGCAATACAGCCAGCGTCAAGCCGGGCGACCGGGTGACTTTGATGGGCAAGAAGATCAAGCCCCAGGCTGACGCTACATTCGCTTGGGAAACGAAAAAGGTCACCAAGGACTTCGGGGTCTGCCAACGCTGAGCATCATAGATGCATTTATTGGACAAGTGGAATTGCCTTCGACCGCTTGTGCGGCAACCCGCCTTATCAGGAGTTGCAGGACTTAGTGGGGGATCGATTTACGGAGTTTGTCGGCTTGTTGTTTGAAAGACTGCAACAAGAATTGCATGGTATGGGTAAATTCTTGGGGCGTTTGACCAGTTTGCTGGGTCGCAGTCAGCGCGGTGCGAACGATATAGACCGGGCCAGAGTCGGGCTTGTCGCTGAACGCCTGCTGATACTGGTCGCGGTTCCAATTCTGGTTCAGTCCCCGCTGTAGTATCGCGGCAGCATCTTCATTTTCGGAGGCGCGCAGAGCGCGGTAGTTGAAGATATTGCTTGCCCATTTGGGTGGGCCAAAAGATTCGCCGTCAGCCCAGATACCTGCGATTACTTCCACTTTGTCAGGTAGAGCGTTTCCAATGATGGGAGTGAGAGGACGTAAGACCGTCTGACCCGGTTCGATGGGAATGTTACCTTGCACCAGCATATCCCAGACTGTCGTTGTTTTCCTTGCGCCTTGCGACGGATAGGATTGTTCGAAGACGCAGGCGGTTACGGTCTTGGCAGTGAGATTCGTGACCGCGAAACTTGGTCCTTGTCCTTTTTCACCGGTGGCGCGAATCTCGATTTTGAATTTAGGTTGTTCTGGGGTGGTCGAGGTCCCCTGAGCTGCTGTTGAGAAAAGCATTCCCCCGCCGAGGACGCAAAAAGCCGTGGCAAGCATCTTCATCGAAATCTCCTAATAACCGGGCCGATGTGTGCATGCTTCGAGAGTCATTTCTAACATCAAACTACCGCTATTGGTAACAGAGTTTGGGCAGCCCGATTAACGCAGTGAACGGACATGCGGAATCAGCGCGCGGGACTCGCCCGGTAACACGACTAACCGGGACTTTGCGTGGCGGGCAGTGAAGGTCCAGGCAAGATTCTTGGGCACGCTCCGATGCGGAATCCGCCTAGCGGGCGCGAACTCTCCACGGCGCCATGCGGCGGAACAACCCGTCTCGCACGACGAGCGTGTGAAACAAAACTGCTCCAAAATGCCCTAGGAACGCCAGGAACAAAAGGTAGGCGAGAGCGGTGTGCGTCTTCCTCAGAAACGCGTACAACATCACGCTGTGCGGAAGAATCGGGGGAAGATGCAGCGGGCCATACAGTACGATCGGATAGCGCGCCGCCGACAACATCCCCCAGCCGACCAGCGGCAGCACAAACAGCAACGTGTATAATACTATCTCGGAAGCGTGTGCGACGAAGCGCTCGTGCGAGGACATGGTTGCCGGAAATGGCGGCAGGGTGCTGAACTGGCGATTCACGAAGCGAATCACGACCAAAATCAGAATGGCGATCCCCAACGGGCGGTGGACGGAAACCAGGTAATGGTAGTCGCCCAGCGATGCGACCATGGCAACGCCAATCCCCAGCATGGTCAGGACCATCGCGGCCATCAGCCAGTGCAAAACTCGCATGAGGAATGTGAATTGCGTCTGCTGGCTCGCCATGTTCACTTTCGCACTTCCGCGGGCGATATCGCGCTCGGCGTCTTTGCTTCGCCGGCGCGCCGTGTAAACGACTGTGAATAAATCGCGGATCGCGCGCTCAGCAGAGGATCATCGGACGGCGCCATACCGCTCGGCAAAACCAACGGATCGAAATTGATGTCTCGGGCGAGGCTGGTTTCCTCGCTCTCGATATGATCGAGGGTCAGCGTTCCCAAATCCACCTGCTCCCGCCCGTCGGGCCACGCCACGGTGGCGTCGTTGGTCGGGTCCGTCGGTAGCCCGATAGTGACGAGCAAATGCCATTGCAACGGATGCCGCTGGATACTCGCGATGAGCTCGTCAAACAAGTAGTTTTTGTCTGTCTGAGCCGCCGCCGCCGCGCTGGCGGCTGCAAACGGTTGCACCGGCGCCAGCGTCCAGCGCACCGGGATCGAATCACCTGCGGCGTCGATGAACCGGAAAGCATTCAGGCTATTAAACGCTGTGTTGTCGAAACCAGACGACGGTGCGTGGCTCTGGATAATACCTAACGCCCGCATCGTTGCGGGATGGCTGGCGGCGAACGCCGCCATTTTTTCCGGATCGGGTTTGCCAGTCCTGGGGTCCGGCTGCGACGCAACCAGATTGTCGTAGAAAGCCTGCGGTGTCTGGAACGGAAATACCGGCAGGTTGACCATCGCCGTCCGCCACTCTTCGCCATCCGGGAGCCAGAACAAAAGCCCCAGGCCGCGGACCATATTCGGCCCGTCGGCAACATTTGGATCGCCGCCGCCAAACGAGAACCTCCCGATCACGGGTACGCGTCCCGGTTTAAAGACGACAGCCTTTGAGAACCGCGCTCCCGCGCCGTTGCTATCGAAATAACCGCCGACGCCTACGCCTTTGGCGTGATTGCGCCGAAAACCGGAATGGACTCCGGCGGCTCGCTCAAATGCGTCGATGAATCGCGCGGGGGTCAGCGCATTTGGGCTAAACCAGCCGCCCAGATAGAGAAATCCTCCTGCAACGCACAGGATAACAACTCCAATGCCCACCAGTCTTCGCAGGACGCTTCTTCTTGTCAGGGGCGCTGGTTGTTTTTCAGCGGACGCGGTCGAGTCACTCGGCAACTGTTCGCTCCAACACCACTGCAGGCCAACTTATTCCTGGAGCCCCAGATCGACTTCCAGTCGACTGGTAACATACACCGTCGTTCCATCGACGTGCAAATTCTTTGCGACGGATCGGTCGCAACTTCATCTTAGAAGCACGAGGCGAGCCGCGATCAAAGCAGTTCGTATCGAGACGACGGAAATCCGTTCGTTAAAGGTTCAGGCATAGAGGAGTATCATAAACGACCTTAAGGAGACCACGCACATGACCGCCCCCATCACGTCGAACACGCTTGGTGTCAACGTCTTTACCGCACCGGGAAAGGCAATGGTAGGCGAGCGGCCCAGGCCGTTCGGCGAAGCGTTCGGCTTCGACCCAATGGCATCGACCTTGATCTTCGGTGAGCACGACGCGGTACTGGTAGACGCACTGACTACGGTGGCTGAGGCCGAGGCTCTCGCGGATTGGGTTGCGCTGCATCACCGCAACCTGCGGACCATTTATATAACGCACGGGCATGCCGACCACTTCTACGGTCTGAGCGTTCTACTGGGCCGCTTCCCGAACGCTCGAGCCATAGCGACGCCGAAGTCGGTGGAGGAAATGCGCAAGTTTTTGGTTCCGCCGCTGGACCAGATCATGCACCGGTGCTGGCCTGGGCAGTTGGCCACGAAGTTGGTCACAGCCGAGCCCTATGAGAACGACACGTTCACTCTCGAGGGTCACGAATTTCGCATCATCGAGCAGGGCCACACCGATGGTCTCCATACGACGTCTCTGCACGTTCCGTCGATCGACCTGGTCGTCGCCGGCGACGTGGTGTACAACCAGTGTCACATGTACGTCGGCGACACCACCCCCGAGAGCCGGAAGAACTGGGTCGCGGCGCTGGACCGGTTGGCAGCGCTGAAGCCGGCGATTGTTGTTGCCGGTCACAAGAAGCCTGGTGCGCCCGACTCACCGTC
>Ga0187855_10001392_pt1 | contig 19211 bp, 17 predicted proteins | sample June2016WEW_8_10_2_FD_132969 | JGI IMG/M metagenome (GOLD analysis project Ga0187855, IMG submission 132969) | Peatland microbial communities from SPRUCE experiment site at the Marcell Experimental Forest, Minnesota, USA - June2016WEW_8_10 | ecosystem: Environmental > Terrestrial > Soil >...
TCCGGCTGCCTGCTCACAATCATGCCATTTGACGGCTACCCGGAGACCGTGTGGGACGACGATATGGAGCTGGGCGCAACAGAGCTTTACATCGCGCTACGGTCCGGTCAAGGGAGTCTGCCACCGGGGTTACCTGTTACCAACCCAATGGCCTACCTGACGCAGGCTGCGCAGTTTGCCAGCAACTACATCACGAAAATCTACGACAACGGCTACCAAGACACTCTGAATCTATACGACGTAAGCGGGCTGGCGCACTTCGAGTTGTACAGGGCCTTCGAATTGGCGGGAAATCCGGGCGGGTTGGCCGTCACTGAGGCGGGCATTCGCAGCCAGTTCCTGAAGCAGGTCGGCGACGCGATGACGCAAGCTGAAACCGACGCATGGGGCTTCGGTGACGCCTGGAATGGCGACACCACTTCGCACGGCGCCGGGATTTCGGTAATGGCGAGCGAAGCCTTTTTTCTGACGAATTCCCCCACTTACGACATTTACTCGCGCAGATGGCTGGCCAATATTCTGGGAGCCAACGCCTGGGGGTCGTCGTTCATCGTAGGCGATGGCTCCACCACGTTCCCCAACTGCATACAGCACCAGGTGGCCAATCTGGCCGGAGCGCTCGATGGAACGTCCGGCGGCGTGCCCGTGTTGTGGGGCGCAGCTTCCGAAGGCCCGGCTGGCGGAGCAACCGCCGGTACTTTGCAGGGCATGATTCTTTGCCCGGCTAACGGTATAGATACCTTCAAGATATTCAACGGCAATGATGGAACGTATAACCGCTCGCAAGTAGCCGTGTATAAGGACAACGTGCAGTCTTATAGTACAACCGAACCTGCCATTGACCTGACATCAACGTCATTCCTCATGTGGTCGTGGCGGCTGGGTGGGCGTCCCGCTGCCTTGACTAACACTGCGCTTTCTGCTGCCACCGGGCCCGCCGGCCCGCTCGAAGCCGGCGCGAGAGATATGACTCATGCCGCACCCTTGCGGTAAAGGAAGCGTATTCCGGCATCAGTGCCGATGGCCTCCGTGAGAAGCAGCAGATAGGAAGTCACGGCAAATGTGGTTGCCCACGGGCCGGCGGCTTGCTCGCCCACGTGGTCCGGACCCGTCATCAGAAAGTGATGGCACAGACCAAAGACTAGCGAGCCCGCCATCGACAGTGCCAGCAGGATCAGCCCGAGGCGTTGTTGGGAGGTCCATAACAGGACCATGGCGAGCAGCGGGCACGCCAGAATCACGACGCCCACGAAGAGCGTTTCAACGAGGCTCAATCCGATGTGCAGTTGCTGGTGGGCCGCCCCGTGGACGATATTGACCAGCAGGTGGGCGAGCACAATCGCGGTGACGTAGCGGGCAGCGTGCATGCCAGTTATTGTAAACTGTCGCCGATAACATACGCCGCGGGTAGCGCGTCTTAGAGCCCAGGAGGGACTGTGAACTCTTTCATCCAGGATGTGCGCTTCGCCCTGCGGATGCTGCGGCGGAGTCCTTTATTCACCGCCATCGCCGTCGTGGCGCTGGGTCTGGGGATCGCCGCGAATACCGCAATCTTCAGCCTGATCGATGCCATGCTCCTCGTCCCCATGCCCGGCGTGAAAGGGCCTGACGAGCTGGTCGTCTTTGAACGATGGCAGGCGGGCCAGTTGCTCGGCAATATGGGGTATCCCGATTTTCGGGATTACCGCGACCAATTGAAGAGCTTCTCGGGCGTGGCTGCGGAGACCGGCGCGCGCGTCAGTGTCGTCACCGGCAGGTCCAGCGAGCTGGCGCGGGCGGCCTTGGTTTCCGGAAACTACTTCGCGGTTTTGGGTGTGAAGCCGGACGCGCAGGGCGCCCCGGGGCGTTTGCTTGTCGACGAGGACGAGCGCGAAGACGGGCCCGCCGTCGCGGTGCTCAGCTACGCATTCTGGAAGCGGGCCTTCGGCGCGGATCCAGGCGTCGCGGGCCGCGTCATTCGCCTAAACGGGCAGGTCTGCGCGGTGGTGGGAGTGGCCCCGCGCGGCTTCCGGGGCACTCAAACGCAGTTCCAAGCCGATCTGTGGCTGCCCATCACGCTCCAACCGTCGGCCATGCCGCGCATGTCGCCAGGCACGCTCGAGAAGCGCGCCAGCGGGTGGATACGCACTTTTGGACGGCTCAAGCCCGGCGTATCGTTCTCCGCCGCGCAGGCCGAAGTAACCACGGTCGCGGCGCGTCTGGCGCAAACCTATCCCGTCACCAACCACAACCGGACGATGGCGCTGGTTCCCGGTCTGGGATTGGATTCGGACGATCGTGCGGATGTGGGGCGGTTTCTGGGCTTGCTGCTGCTGTGCGTGGGACTGCTGCAGCTCATTGCCTGCGCCAACGTTGCCAATCTGCTGCTGGCGCGTGCGGCGATGCGGCGCCGCGAGGTTGCTGTGCGACTGGCACTGGGCGCGGCCCGCGCGCGGCTGGTTCGATTGTTTCTGACGGAAGGCGCTCTGCTGGCGCTGTTCGCCGGGATGCTCGGAATTCTGCTCGCGCCGATGATCGCGCAATTGGCTGTGTCAGTCAATCAAAACGCATACGCCATGCGCGGCGTAGACGTACAGCCCGATGTACGCGTGCTGGGCTTCGTGGTGCTCCTGACCTTGATTTCCGGGTTGCTTTTCGCCCTGGCCCCGGCAGGGCGGGCCGCTCGCGTGGACCTGACGACCTCACTCAAAGAGGGATCCCCGGGTGCGGGCCACGCGCGGTCGCGCCTGCGCGGGGGCCTCATTGCAGCGCAGGTCGCACTCTCGCTGGTATTGCTGGCCGGCGCGGGGACCGGCATCGCAACCATGCGCCGCGCGCTCGACGCCAATCCTGTAGCGCAGCCGGAAAACGTGCTGCTTGGCTCCGTGGACTTGGATATACAAGGATACTCGCGGGCAAAGGCGCTCAGTTTCTACGAGACTCTTCTCGAGCGTGTGAGAGCGCTGCCCGGAGTCACTTCGGCCAGTCTGGGGTTAACCATTCCGCCGGAAGAATTCTTTGGCCGCCGTGCCATCTTTCATCCGGGAGAGGAACCACCCCTGAAGGATTTTCAGGGCAACGAATGGGAAGCTGGCCTGCGCGTGGATGACGACGTGATTGCGCCCGGGTTCTTTCAAACGCTGGGCATCCCCCTGCTGCAAGGGCGCGAATTCAGCGCGCTGGACCGGGCCGATTCGCTACCCGTGGCGATCGTCAACCAGAGACTGGCGGCACGCTTCTGGCCGGGAAAGGATCCCATCGGCGAGCGGATCGTGGCGCCGGAGTTTAGCGGGCCGGCGCGGCCGCCGGTCACCGTCATCGGAGTGGTGAAAGACGAGGTCGTGCGTTCGCTGGCCGGGGAAGCCACGTTGCAGCTCTACCTTCCGATTTCGCAGGAGTCGAGCGGCAGGGCGACTCTGGTGGTGCGCGGCGGCGTTGGCCCCACGCAGTTGTCGAGCGCCGTGCGCCAAGCTGTAGCCACCCTCGACCGGAGCCTGCCGCTCTTCGGCATCGAGACCATGCAGGAACACATCGCGGCTTCCCTTTGGCGGCAGCGAATGGCGGCCGGACTTCTGATCGTCTTCGGCGTGCTGGCAGTTGCGCTTGCGTCCATGGGGCTCTATGCCGTGGTAGGTAACTCGGTGTCGCAACGGACGCGGGAGATCGGGATTCGCCTGGCCCTGGGAGCGCGGGGAGAGCAGATCTCCGGCCTGGTCGTTCGAGAAGGCATGGCGTCGGTATTGGCAGGCGCCGCCGCCGGCTTCCCCGCGGCATTGCTGGGCACCCTGGCCATGCAGAAAGGGATACCGGGCGTGAAGGCGTTCGACCCTTGGGTGCTGGCGGCCACGCTGGTGCTGCTCGGCGCTGTCAGTCTGGTCGCCAGTTACCTTCCCGCTCGGCGTGCGGCGCGCGTGGATCCGATGGTGGCACTGCGGTGCGAGTAATTGAACAAACAACAGGACCGGGCCCCCTTTCCCCCGCTAGAAATGGGGATTCCGATGCCACGGAGAATCCACGCGCGCTCCGTCTCCGGGATCATCGATCACCCTGTCCGGCGACAAGTCCATCTCCCGACGCTTTGCCATGACGCCATCCCACCCTAACCATGCGCGCACTCGGCGTGCCGGTGTAAGAAACGCCCTCGCCCACATGCCTGCATGTAGCAGGCGAGCGCCTGAGCAGTACCTGGAAGGCAAATCCCTCGCCGAACCACTGAACCGGAGACTTGGACAATGGCTGCTTTGGGGCTGTGAGTACCGGTGGCGCGAATTGGTGCGGATGAGAGGACTTGAACCTCCACGGAGTTGCCCCCACTAGAACCTGAATCTAGCGCGTCTGCCAATTCCGCCACATCCGCACGCTTGTGGGTGGCTTCCCCTATTTTTTCAAGAGCGCCGGTAGAAGTCAAATCGCCATTACGCGCGCGCACGCCGCGGGGACTGCGGCGCGCGTATCCCGGCGCTAGAATGAACCCATGGAGCCGGCAGGCAAGTCTGAAAAGCTGAACACATTCATCGAGACCGCTAAAGCCAAAGGCGCGTCGGACGACTTCCTGGTCAACCTGCTCCGCGAACAGGGCTGGGCGGCCAAGGATATCTATGCGGCTTTCGGACGATATTACGAGAGCTTGACCGGGCTTCCGGTGCCGGTGCGCGCCGGCGGCGCCGGGGAAGCGGCCCGCGATGCATTCCTCTACCTGCTCGCTTTTTCCACGTTGGGAACGTGGACCATCGCGCTTGGCTCGCTAATGTTCACTTATATCGACCGCTGGTTCCCGGATCCGCTGGCGCAACGGAGCTTCCAATTCCACCGTGAGATATCCGGCGAAATGGCTTGCGTCATCGTGGCCTTTCCCATCTTCCTGCTGGTGATGCGCTTCATCCTGCGGGAAGTGGAGACCCGTCCGGAGAAGCTCGAATCGGGTGTCCGCAGATGGCTGACGTATATCGCGCTGTTGATCGCGGCGGGTACCGTGATTGGCGATTTGATCACGTTCCTCACCTACTTTCTCGAAGGAGAATTGACTACGCGGTTCGTTCTAAAGGTGCTGACGGTGATCGTCATTGCCGGAAGCGTGTTCTGGTATTACCTGGTCTCGCTCAAAAAAGGCGCCGGACATGTCGAAGCATAGAGACCTTTTCTTGGCGGCCGGGGCGCTGGTCGTCGTGCTGGTCGTGCTGGCTCTCGGCTTCCAGCGACTGGGCCCGCGGGAGCACTGGCGCGCCGTCAAAGCGGACGCACGCCGCATAGAGGACCTACGATCCATCGCGCAGCACATTCATTTCCCGGAGAAGAAGGTGCCGGCCACCTTGGCCGAACTGCCGAATATCTCTGGCGTGAGTTTGAAAGATCCGGTGACGAAGGCGCCTTATGAATTCCATCCAAAGTCCGGCATGGCTTACGAGCTATGCGCCACCTTTGCCACAGACAGCGCCCCTGATGAAGAAGGGCTTCAACCGAAGTTCTGGATCCATCCCAAAGGGCGCCATTGTTACGAGCTGGATTCCACCGAGACTCCGGCATTTTTTTGACCTGCTGGCAGCGGGCACGCCGAACTGAAGATCGCCGCGGCACGCTCATCCGTGACCCCATTGTCGCTCAATAGGTTACCGTCCGCCCGTGACGGCTGTTTTGGGTACAAGTTGATAACCTAATTGCCCGGCGGTAGCCGCTATCCGATGGAGCCGAGAGGTTTGGTAGCGCTGCTCGTATGCGGCGGCCCCCTCATCCACATATGCTTGGCCCCAACGCAGCATGCGGAAACTGGACACCGCCAGCCGACGGGCCGTGGCAAAAAGCATCGTAGATCTGTGGATCGTCAGGCAGTTGTGGTCGCCGTCTAACGCTGGCGGCGCCTCCCGCCAGCGGTAGAAGCCCGCCGGCTCACCTGGCCGAGCACACACAGCCGCCACGAGGGAATCAGCGTGGCCATACTCACTTCCTTCTCGATGTGCGGGTACACGAGCCGCGCGTAGTCAACGCCTGCAGTTTCCGCTTCCTCGACATGCTGCAAGCATCGTTGCAAAAAATCGATTTCCATGGCTTGGCGGCCCACCTTACGTTCCAGTTCGGCCACCTGCGTTCCTTCTGTCCGCGGCTTGCCATTGCCGTTGAACGCTTTGGTTCCATAGTCGCGCAGCTCCCGCTTCCAGCGGTGCAGCACGTTGGGGTTCACCTCACAGGCGCGTGCCACCTCCGCCAGCGAGGCCCCAACTCCAGCCGCCTTACGGCAACTTCCTTAAATTCTTTCGTGAATTGCCTTCGAGACATACCCATGACCCTCTTCTCCATTTAATGAAAATTGAGTCTTAACTGGCCGTCTCAGATCGTGGGCCCACTCCATACAAAGTCATGGTGGTTAAGGAGTTTGGGGTGGGCCGCCGCCTTCCTGATAAGGATAAGGTCGGATTCTGGCTATTGGTCACCCGTTTGGGGAGATCGATTCCGCGGAATCGAGCTTTTCCCCTTTGTCTTCCTCGCTCAAGATCAAGGACTACCTCTATGTCGTCAAACAATCCGAGGGTGAATCTGGCGAATCGCGAATCGAAGGGCCTATGCCCTGTCCCCACCTATCCGTCGATGCAGCTATACGCTACGTAACTGAACTTCGTCGAAACGCGACAAGCGATACGCTCAGGAAGAACGCCGACAAGGCGCTCGCATCTCTGAAGCGCCTCCGCTAAACAGAGCGCCGGAAGATTATGAGCCGCCGATGAACGCTGATCAACGTAGACGTGAACGAGGAATGATCGGCGTCATCTGCGTTAATCCGCGGCTCAATGATCGCTATTTGGCGCGCAGGATGCCCTCCGCGCGTTGCGCCGTCTCCTGCACCAGGAATCCCATTTTGGGATGGGTAGGCTCCAAGTCGGGCCGCAATCCCATCTCTTCCAGGGCTTCGGTAGTAGTGGGGCCGATAGAGGCGACGACCATCTTGCGCAGGGCGGCCAGCACACCCTCTTCCAATGAGGTCTGGGATGCAATGCGCATCAGGTGGTCGACTTGAACTGAAGTGGTGAAGAGAGCCACCTGAAGCTCGCCTGCGGCCAAACGCCGTACGGCCTCGCGCAGCGGTCCGGTATTTTCAGGCAGGTCCCACTGATAGACCCGCACCGCCGTGACATCGGCCCCGCGCCCGCGCAACGCGGCGAGCAACTCGGCGTTCGCACGGCCATATTCCTGTATGGCGATGCGCCGTTCGGGACGATCGTGGATGGCGGACAGCAATTCGCGCCAGGTGTTGGGCTCCGGGACGGCGACTGTCACCGGCACGCCCATCTCGCGCAACGCCGCCACGGGCTTGGGTCCGCGGGCCACCACCGTGATGCTCCGCAGAGCCTCCGCGAACCGTTCGGGCGCATAGCGCGTGGCCAGAACTTTGTGCAGCAGGCGGGTGCCCACCCCGGTGAGCAGGATCATCATGTCGAACTCGCCGGCGAAGAGCCGCTCGGCAAATCGGAAGGCTTCCTCATTCTGTTCGAGGGGCGTTTCGCGCATGCTGGGAGCGAGCACCGGTTCGCCGCCCTGTCTGCGAATCAGCTCAGCCATCTCCGTGGCCCGGCGGCTTTCCAGCGACAAGACTCGCATGCCCGCAAATGACATAGCCGATCCGTCAGGGTTGCGATCGAGTCATGCCTCCGGCGCGCCGTATCTCCAACAGCAGGACGGCGCTCTTGGCGAGCGCTTTCAGCTTGTCCGCCTGCTCCGGTGTCAGCGCCCGCGGCTTGCGATCCAGCACGCACAGGGTGCCCATCGCGAGACCTTCCGGCGAAAGCAGCGGCATGCCGGCGTAAAACCGTAAGGAGGGATCCCCTGTCACCAGCGGGTTGTCCGCGAAGCGCTCGTCGGCCCGCGTATCCGGCACGACGTACAGCTCGTCCTGGCAGATGGCATGCGAGCAAAACGCGATCTCGCGGGGAGTCTCCGTGACTTCCATGCCGACGCTCGACTTGTACCACGTCCGGTCCCGGTCCACAAAGGTGAGCAGGCAGATGGGGGTCTCGCAGATATTGGCCGCCAGCGCCGTGATCTCATCGAAGACCTGCTCCGCGGCCGTGTCCAGTATTTGGTATTGCCGCAGCAATTCCAGGCGCGCCTGCTCGTTGGGCGGAATGGGTGGTTTCATGATGTTTCCAGCCGAAGGATTGAATGTAGCAGATTTACGGTCTCTTTACGCGGCCTGGCCTAATGGAGGCTAATGCAGGCCGCCACGATAGCTCTCCGGCGGCCCAAGGTAGCTAGGTCTCAGGCCCCCCAGGTCAACGATGACCTTTTGCAGCACAACGCCGGGATCCACCATCCAGAACTTCAGCACGTGATAGCCGGATTTCGCCAGCACGTGCGTGGATGTGACGGCGTGGACGCTATCCTTGACAGTTTCCTCCCAGTCCCGGAGCGAGTTCCGCGCCAGGGCATCGACGATCTGCGGAGGCTGATCGTCGAACGAGATGGCGAATCGGAGCCCGCGGCCCGGCACGAAGTTCAGGGTGGGGGCCAGGATCGTATGCACCTGCACGGTCCGCGGATGGAACACGCACATAAGGTATTCGAGCGACGGAGAGTCCCGCGGCGGCGTCACGCTGGCGGCTGTACATGGCAGGATGGTCATGGACGACAAGGTGCGCCCGTAATCCTGAAGCTCCTCCCAGCGCACCGCGCCCGCGTCTGTCTTGTGCGTGTAGTGCGCGGCTTCGATGGCCACGTAGCCGCCAGTTTCGACGAATCCCTGCAGCGATGCCCTGTCAATTTCACGTGGACGGAACGACGCCACCCTGACGTTGACCGGATCGGCGCCGGCGCCCGCGATCCTCACCCAGCCGCCGGATGTACCTCGCGACGCTTTGTTCCAATCCACACTTACCCAAAGGCGCTCGTCCTTGGCGACGGTTCCCCGCGTTTTGCTCACCACGATCCAGGGAGCGCCGGCCGTGGCTGAGAATTCAAATGGCATCCGCCCGCGATTGAACACGTCGATATAGTGGCGCGATTGGCTGAACGCATCGAACTCCGGCAGGACCGGCTCCGCTGACGCGCCGGGCGCGCCCGGCCATGCGTCCGCCGAACCTTCGATGACCACACCCATTTGAGCCGCATCCCCTGGCGCGATCGTGGCGACCTGCGGCATCACGTTCGTGGGCGGCTCTTGCCAGCCGGTGTAGCCGATGTGCGTCTGATCCATCATGTGGTCCCACTTGCCATTGGCCAAGGTATGGTTGTAGGCTGCCGAAAGGTCCGCGTCCGCTTGAAACAACTCGCGCACGCGCGCGGCGAAGTCATTCGCGCTGGCGCGCCGCTGGCTGGCGTATAAGTGGTTCTTCGCAGCGGCGATGTACAGCTCATTCACCTGCGCGCATGCTTTCGTGGGATAGAGAACCAGCTCGAAGAACGCGTCTTTGGCATTCTCCGGCAAGCTGCGGTAAATCTGCTCCGCTTTGGCGGCGATGGCTTGCCAGTCAGCCAGAACGGAGTCCGCTTCCCGATAGTTTTCCAGACTGAAGGTGTCCGGATCGAGAAGCTCCGGCTTGCGCCTGCCGTTGTACTTCGTGTATTTGGAAACGATATCCGCGATGTCGGCCGCGTAGGTTGGCCCGAATTCGCGTTCCGCCCACAGCCGTGTAAATTCGGCAACTTTGTCGTGGGGCCAGCGTTGAGGATTCCAGGCCAGGCTCAGGAAGAACTCGATGGGGAGCTCCATGGGCTTGAGATCGCCTACATTCACGATCCATATCCGCCTCGCGCCATATTCGTAGGCCAGGTTCATCTGCTCCCAAACCTTGGTGATGGGAACCGTGTTCAGCCACTTGTAATTGCGCGGCCCGCCCACATAGTCGAAGTGATAATAGATGCCGGCGCCGCCGCTTCGTTTGCGCTCCTCCGCGGTGGGCAGCCGCCGCACGTTGCCCCAGTTGTCGTCGCACCAGAGCAGGGTCACATCGTCCGGGGCGCGCATTCCCGCTTCGTAGTACTCCTGCACCTCCTTGTAGAGCGCCCAATCTTGGGGCACGCGGGAGAGATCCGGGCCCATGCGTCTGGCGATAATGGCCCGCTGATCGGCCACGATCTTTTCGAGCAGCGCTTTATTCGCCGCGGCATCGCCGTTGGCCGCCATCGGCAGATCGCCGTCTCCGCGCATGCCCAGCGTGACGATGCTTTCATAGGCTTTGTTGCGCTGAATGCCTTCGTCCCAGAACCCCTGCAGCTCCGCGGAATTGGTCGCGTAGTTCCATGGACCTTTGCCATGGCGCTTCCACTCCTGCTGCGCGCGCAGCATCGGCTCGTGATGCGAAGTTCCCATCACGATGCCGTATTCGTCGGCCAGCCTGGGGTTGAGAGGATCGTCTTCGTTGAAGGCGCTGCCCCACATGGCCGGCCACAGATAGTTGGCTTTCAGGCGGAGCAGTAGCTCGAAGACCTTGATGTAAAACTGATGGTTAAAGCCGCCGAATTTCTCTTTGGTCCAGCCCGTAAGTGAAGGCGCTTCGTCATTCAGGAAGATGCCGCGATATTTGACGGCGGGCTCGCCCTGCGCGAATATGCCCGGCCTCACGAATAGCGCGTCGCGATGCGCCACGGGAACATCCGCCCACCAATACCAGGGGGAAACGCCTATCTGCTCGGAGAGATCGTAGATGCCGTAGATGGCGCCACGTTTATCGCTGCCGGCGATAATCAGTGCGCTGGCGATACCGGGCAAGGGTTTCGGAACGACCTGGATGAGGAAGGATTCCCACTTGCCGGCAATCGCCGCCGTGTTCGCCAGCCGCTTGACCAACGGGCTCCTCTCGAGCGAGCCGATGATGACGACATGGCTGCCGAGACCGTTCGTCTCGTGCGTGATGGCCGGCCGGCATCCAGTGACCCGCTCGATATCGGCTTGGAGATCGCCGGCCGCACGAACGACGCCGGCATAATCCGCCGCATCTACGTAAAGTGCGGCGCATGTCTTGGCCTGCGCGATGGGAAAGCCGCCTGGGCGCGGAACGCTTTCCACGTAGGCAACCTGGCCGATCGCAAAGGCGGCGTGGGAGAGAAGCAGGCCCAGGAGGCAAGCGCGTGGCGCAAGCTTTAGCTTGCTGCTGCGGGCTTCAGCCCACAGTCGGAATTTGGCGAGCGGAAGGTGGCCTCGGCACGCTTTGGAGAAACCCGCGCTCGCGCCACGTCGCGGCGGAAGGATTTCCGACATTGGTCCGTTCGCGCGCAAGCGTGGGCCACTATGCGCCGGCCGCTTTCAACTCGATCTCCAGCCGCTTGGCGGACCGCTCGAGCGTCTCCACGAGCCGCTCGACGTGGCGCTCGGTGTGCGCGGCCGTGCAGGAGATCCGCAGCAGGTTCGGCGCCGCCGGGCGCAGCACCGGGTTGACGTAGATGCCTTCCTCGAGCAGCGCTTTCGACAGCCTGCAGAGGTCGATTTCGTTCGGCACCGCCATGGCTACGATGGCTACCTCGCCGTCCATTACGGGGAAGCCGCGCGCGCGCAATTCCTGGCGCAGCCGCGCCGCGATGTGCAGCACTCTCTGGCGGCGCTCCGGCTCTTTGCGCATGATGTCCAGGGCCGCGCTCACGGCTGCTACGGACGCGGCCGGCAGACTGGCCGAAAACACGAACGGCCGCGCGGTATGCTTCAAGTATTCGATGACGTCATGGGAAGCCGCCACGAACCCGCCTATGGAGGCCAGCGACTTGCTGAAGGTGCCCATGAAGACGTCGATCTCATCCAGCACGCCCAAGTGTTCGGCAGCTCCGGCGCCCGTGGGTCCCAGCACGCCGATGCCATGCGCTTCATCCACATAGATCCGCGCGCCAAACGGCTTGGCCTGGCGCACGATGCCACGCAGATCCGCAAGATCGCCTTCCATGCTACACACGCCTTCGGAAACGATCAGGATCTTCTCGCGTAGCGGGCAATTCTCCAGGCAGCGCTCGAGGTGCTCCGCATCGTTGTGGCGGAAGCCTTTGGTGCGCGCCGTCGAGCGCAACACGCCCTCCAGCACGCTGGCGTGCACGTTCTGGTCGTAGAGCAAGGCATCGCCTTTTTCGGCCAGGGCCGCCAGCGTCGCGTAATTGGCCTGGAAACCCGTGCCGAAAGTGATCGCCTCTTCCTTGTGCACGAAGGCCGCCAACTCCGTTTCCAGCTTCACGTGCAGGTCCAGCGTACCGTTCAGCAGCCGCGAACCGCTGCATCCGCTGCCATACTTCTTGACTGCCTGAGCGGCTGCTTCCTTTACCTTCGGGTGCGTGATCAGGTCCAGGTAATCATTGGAGCCGAACATCAGCACCTTGCGATCGCCCATGCGTACCTCGCCGGGGCCGCAGCCTACGCGATCGCTGAAGACCTCGAAGGACATGTACAGTCCGGCGGCTTGAAACTCGCCCGGAAGCGTGAAATTCCGGCACTTGTCGAAAAGATCGCTGGACCGCTCGTGCGATCCCGCGGCCCTTTTGGCCGATGCAGGGGTAGTAGAAGAGCTGCGCATCTTCCTCAATTCCATTCGTAGATTCGGTACGTCTTATACTTCCGAGCCCCCATGGCTTCCAGCGACCGGTTCATGAGTACATTATCCTCCAGTATCCAGGACATCTCGCTATGCCCATAGCCCAGCCGCCGGGCATTGCGAATCAACGTGGCGTAAAACCCCGCGGCCACGCCGGCGGTCCGGTACTCTTCCACGACGCCCAACAGGAGCACCCGCAATTCTCTGATCAAACGTTGATGATACAGGATTTTGAAGAGGCCCAACGGGAACAGTCTGCCTCCGGCATGTTTCAACGCCAGATTGATGTTCGGCAGCGCCAGCGCAAAGCCCACGGGGCGCCCTTCTACTTCGCCGATCAGCGTGAGGTCGGGCTTCAGGATCTGCTTCATCTCGGCGGCCACGTGCAGGAACTCCTCGCGGGTCATCGGGACGAAACCCCAGTTGCGGGTCCATGCCGCGTTGTACAGGTTCCAGACCAGATCCAGCTCTTCCGCGAACTGGCGCACGCGGATGGGCCGTATCGCAACGCCTTGAGCGCCGGCCGCGCGTTCCGCCACGCGTTCGATCCTCTTGCCGTCCACCTCGCTTGGGGTGGACCAATACGCCAGCAGATCCTTGGCTTTGCGTAGCCCCACGGCTTCCATCAGTTTCGGATAACTGGGCGGATTGTAGGTCATCATTACGCTGGGGCTGGAGTCGAAGCCATCCACCAGCAGGCCGCATTCGTAATTGGTGGAAGGGCTCAGGGGGCCGCGAATCACCTTGGCGCCGCGTTCCAGCAGCCACTTCCGCGCGGCTTCCATCACCGTCCGGGCCACCTCCACATCGTCGATCGATTCGAAGAACCCGAAGGCTCCGGCCTCTTCCTCGTGAAAAGCGTTGAAGTTCCGGTCCACGATGGCGGCCACCCGGGCGCATACCCGACCCTCGCGGCGGGCGAGGAAGCACTGCATCTCCGCATGCGCGTAGAACGGATGTTTGCGCGTGTTCAGCACTTCTTTCTGCGCGATGCGCAACGGCGGCACCCAATACGGGTGGTCGCGGTATAGCCGGTACGGAAGATCCACAAACTCTCTCCAGGACTGTTTGTCCTGAACTGCGACGATTTCCACGCCTGCCAACTAGAGGGCCCCTTTTCCGAGGATTCTGTATAAATGCGGTGCGAAAAGCACCAAAAGACCGGCCACGACGGCCCCGGCCAGGACGTCGACCGTGTAATGGTATCGAAGATAAACTGTAGCAGAAATGATGGACAAGGTATAGGCGAAGTAGATCCAGAACAGGCGCTTTGAGATCAGGCGGCTGCCCCAACACGCCAATACGGTGAGCTCCGTATGGCCGCTCGGAAAACAATCCCAGGCCCGCGATTCCAGGCGGTCAAGGGTCAATTGCAGCGCGCGCGTCACCCACAAGCCCCGCAACGGCACGGTTTGCAGACTGCTCAAGAAGAAGCGCGGGCCGCGCGCCGGCACCAGCACGTAGCCCACGTAAGACACCAGATACCCGAGGGCGATGAGGAACGCATAATAGCGGAACTCGGCATATCGGTGCTGGCGCCACAGTAGGAAAGCGATCAGGAGCCCGACCGGCACGAACAGCGTATAGACGATCTGCAGATATTCGGTGAGCACCGGCGTGTAGATGCGCTCCAGCCAGACCGTGGGATTCGCACCCCAGATCCGGTAATCCAGCCGCGCCAGTGCGGCATCCGCGTCGTTAACGCCGATGGCTGGAACGAGGAGGGCCATCTCGCGATAGCACCACGCGACATACGGCAACGGATACCAGTGCCGAAAGATAAGACTGGCGCGCCCGGGCCGCCTCACCGCCAGGATTACCAGTAGAATGGCCGCGATGTGCAGGGCCAGCAGCCACCCGGGATCCGGTAGGCGGTTCCAGAGCCACAGAATTGCCACACCCGCAGCCGCGTAATACGTGAGCACCACCCGATCGACGGGCCAGAAACCGCGGCTGGCCGGCAGATTCAGAACTTCAGCCAACCTGCCTCCTTGTACCAGTCGAGTGATCGCCCGAGTCCCTCGTCCAGGCCGGTCGATGCGCGAAAGCCCAACTCCCGGCAAGCCCGGCTAGGGTCGCACACCCAACCCGCGCAGCACGCTTCAGCGACCTTGTCGCGCGAGAGAATGCCGGGCTTTCCGCTCAGGCGCGTCCACCACTCGGCCAGCAGGCCCAAAGCGTACGCGGCCTGCTCCGGGATGGTTACGGTGCGTGCGGAACGGCCCATCAGGCGCGCGGCTGTGGCGCCGAATTCCTCCCAGGAGACCGCCGACGGATGCGCCAGGTAGAAGATCTTACCGCCGGCATCTTCGCGATCCGCCGCGGCGATGAGTCCCTCCACCAGGTCTCCAACGTAAATCAGGCTGAAGCCGCGCTCGGCGCTGCCAATCCGCACCATCCATCCGCGGGCTACCGCGCGGATCACCTGGAATACATCGCGGTCGCGCGGCCCATAGACCACCGGCGGACGCACGATAACGGTTCTCTCCCAGACTGGCGATTTGCGCACGGCTTCCTCGCCGGCCAGCTTCGATCGGCCGTAGTGCGAGACCGGACGCGGCGGGGCATCTTCGGTGAGCGGCGTATCATGCGTGCTTGGACCGGCCGCCGCCAGGCTGCTGACATGCACGAACCGCCGTACGCCGGCGCTCGCGCCCAGCAGGTTGGCAGTGGCGCCGGCATTGCCTGCGTAGTAATCGGAGGGAGTCCGCGCCTTTGTGACGCCAGCCAGGTGAATCACGGTGTCCACGCCGCGCAGGGCTTCCGGCAGTCCGTGGCCGCCGGCCAAGTCGCCATAGGCCAGCTCGACGTCGGAAAGCGGCAAGCCGACAACCGAGCTGCTGCGCCGCACCAGACAGCGCACGGGGCGTCCCTGCGCCACGAGGCGCTCCACCAGATGGCCGCCGATGAAACCGGTGCCTCCGGTTACCAGGATCATGATCAGGGTGTGCTGCGGAAGGCCACTTCGCCAAAGCTGCTCTCGGCCGATGTGCCTGTATGTTGCGTGTTGATCTGCAGCCGGATGCCCTTCACGCGCGGCGCCGGATGGCCATAGGCTTTCTCGTAGTCACTCGCCAGGTTGTGCGTCTCGGTGAGCCAGCGGTCCAGGTCGGCATATCCGGAACGGCAGACCACCGCGTAGATGTGCACCAGGGGAATCGAACTGGCGCTTTCCATGGTGCCCTGCGGCGCGGTGGTATCCCAAATGTAAGTTAGAATGTGTCTGTCGGCAAAGGCTACCAGCACCTGGGCCGCTTCATCGTCAGTCTTGGCGTACCGGAAGTTACCACCCACTGGCAGCTTCTTCACTCTCCACTTCCACGTGAGGTAGGGGGCCTCGCTGGGATTCACATCCACCGCGCGTTCCAAGCCATAAGAAGAATTGTGACTCTTCAGAGTGAGGAAGTTAGTATTGCCTTCCCGCACGGTGGCGATCTCGGGTGCGCCGTGGTTGATCTTCAACTGCCAGCCGTCGGGTAGACGACCCGGTTGCCAGTTGAGCGTGCTGAGCACGATGAAGGAAATCTGCGCTGCGCCCGCCAGGGATGCCAACGTAAGAATCGTGAACAGTAGAAAAATGCGCTTCAATGCCCCTCCGGCAATACTTTATGATCGCATGGTTTCGCGGGTTTATGCCCGCCGCCGCGCTGCTGCTATCCAAGGGAAAGTGCGGCCCCTGTTTGTGGATGCCGCGCCGGCGCCCGCGGTTGCGCAATTTGTGATAAGTATGGCGGGATGCATCGCCGACAATTCATGAGTGCTGCCGCTTCCGCCGGACTGGCCGCAGCCCCCGTTTCCGCCGCTCCGCAAAATGCCTTCTTCGAGCTGCGTTATTACCGCTTGCGCAACGGAGCCCAGACGCAGCGCACCGCAGACTTCCTGAGCAAATACTTGTTGCCCGCCGCCGAGCGTCTGGGCATCGGCCCGCTGGGATTCTTTAGCGCCGTAATCGGGGAAGAAAGCCCATTTATCCTGACGCTGACCAGCTATCCATCCGCCGACGCTCTTGCGGGCAGCATGGAACGCCTGGCCTCCGACAAGGAGTTCCAGCGGGGCTTCGACGAGTACAACTCGATGACCGAGCTGAGCTACGTCCGCATGGAGAACTCGCTGCTGCGAGCGTTCGACAGCCGGCCCTATATCGCCGTTGCGCCCGCGGGCGACCGGCCGCCGCGCATCTTCGAGCTGCGCACCTACGAATCCAATAACGCCAAGGCCGCTCAGCGGAAGATCCGCATGTTCAACGAGGGCGAGGCCGGCATCTTCCAGCGGCTGGGCATGGCGCCGGTCTTCTTCGGCGAAACCATCGTGGGCCGCAACCTGCCGAGCCTGACTTACATGCTTTCCTTCGACAGCATGGCCGCGCGCGACAAGCTGTGGAGCGCTTTTGGCAACGATCCCGAATGGCAGAAGTTGCGCGCGCAACCGGGTCTCTCGGACGCCGAGATCGTTTCCAACATCGGCAACACTATCCTGCGTCCGCTGGCTTTTTCGCCGATCCGTTGAGGCACCATGCGCCGCCGCCATTTTCTGGAAGCTGCCGTTACCACGCTGGCCGCCGCGGGCGCCAACGCCCAGACTGTGCCCGCTCCCGGCGGCCGGAAAGCCGCGCTCAAACTGGGCACGCAGCACGATTCGTCCGACGAAACGCTCCACGTGTTGGCGGCGTTCGGAGTGAATCATATCTGTAGTACGTTGCCATCGGCGCGCCTGGATGCGAATTGGTCTGTAGAGGGTCTCAGCCGTTTGCGGGAACACGTCGAGTCATTCGGCATCGGGCTTGACATGGTTCCGCTGCCGCTCAGTTCGAGCTACATCACCAAGTCCGAGAATCCTAACATTATGCTGGGCATAAGCCCCGCGCGCGACCGCGAAATCGACGACATCTGCCAGATGATTCGCAACGCCGCGCGCGCCGGTATCCCGGCGCTGAAATACAACCTGTCCATTCTGGGGGTGGTGCGCACGGCGCCCACGCGCGGCCGCGGCGGCGCGCATTACAGCACGTTCGTCTACGAGCAGGCGGCACAGGACACGCTCACAGAGGCCGGCGCAGTCAGTGAAGAAGCCGCCTGGGAGCGCATCGCGTATTTCCTGAAACGGGTGATTCCCGTGGCGGAGGAATACAAGATCCGGATGGCCTGCCATCCGCACGATCCCGGTATGCCGCGCGGCCGGGGCTTCCGCGGCGTACACCGCGTGCTCGGCAACGTGGACGGGCTCAGGCGCTTCGTCGAGATCGCGCCCAGCCCTTTTCACGGCCTGAACTTTTGCCAGGGTACGGTCTCCGAGATGCTGGCCAAGCCCGGCGAAGAGATCTTCGACGTCATCCGCTATTTCGGCGCGCGCGGCAAGATTTTCAACGTGCACTTCCGGAATATCAGGGGCGGCTTCCTCAACTTTCAGGAGACTTTCCCGGACGATGGCGACGTGAATATGATCCGCGCCATGCGTGTCTATAAGGAGGTGGGCTACGACGGTATGCTGATGCCGGACCACGTGCCGCAAATCGATGGCGATGCTGGAGGGAAACAGGCCTTCGCCTACGCGTTCGGATATATCCAGGCGTTGATTCAGATGGTCAACGGGGAGGCGGCGTAGATAGGGGGCCGCGCTGGACGCCTGATATTAGCTGGCGGCTTTCACCGCGGCCGTACTCAACGTGGTATTCGTGGTGCTCCAAACCCTGCTGACGCTGCTTCCGGCACTGGCGAACAGGGCGGCGGAGGCCAAGGCCACAAATGCCATTAGCAAGGTGTATTCGATGAGATCCTGACCGCCCTCGTCTTTCCAGAGGGTTCGAAAGGACTCATTCACTACAATCCTGGCAATCATAAATTAAAGATTATCAAGTCCTGTTTTCAGAAGCACTACTAACGATAGTTCACAGGGGATTGCTCCCTTTGGTGAAGATCGGGTATGCCCGGCCGCGTTATCGTAGTTCTAGTCAGACTGGTCGGAATTTTAGGAGGACGCATGGCGAAACAGTCCACGACGGCCCCGAAGCGGCAGAGTTGAGGATCGATTTCGGACCCGGATACCGGGTCTATTTGGGCGAGACGGCGAATCGGTGGTGATACTGCTTTGCGGCGGAACCAAACAGACGCCGAGCAAAGATATAGCGACCGCACGAGCGCTGTGGAAGGATTACCTCGATGGTAAAGACTGAATCTTATAATGACAACCTGCTGGAGTCGTTAAAGGACCCGGAGGCTGCGGCGGAATACCTGACTGCATGTCTCGAGGATGGCGACGTGGATGTGTTCCTGCTGGCGCTTCGGGATGTCGCTGCGGCTCAAGGCGGGATCAGGAAGCTATCGGGGCGAACCCGCCTCAACCGGGAGAATCTGTATCGCATGTTGTCGAGATCGGGCAATCCTTCGCTCAGCAGCTTGGATTCGGTACTTAGCTCGCTTGGACTTCGGCTGGCGGTTGCGGTGAGGCAATAACTTCGAGGGAATTGCTAAAGAGGGCGGTCACCTGGCAGGTCACGCCAAAATGCCGCTCACCACGTTCCCCGCAATACCTGTCAGCCGCGCGTCCAAGCCTTGAAACTTCACCGTCAGCCGTTTGTGATCGATGCCCAGCAAGTGCAGCATCGTGGCATGGAAGTCCGGCACGGCGACGGCGCCTTCCACCGCGGCGTAGCCTAAGTCGTCGGTGGCGCCGTGGCTGATGCCGCCTTTGATGCCGCCTCCGGCCAGCAGGAAGCTGAAGCCTTTGATATGGTGATCGCGGCCA
>Ga0187855_10001394_pt1 | contig 19189 bp, 16 predicted proteins | sample June2016WEW_8_10_2_FD_132969 | JGI IMG/M metagenome (GOLD analysis project Ga0187855, IMG submission 132969) | Peatland microbial communities from SPRUCE experiment site at the Marcell Experimental Forest, Minnesota, USA - June2016WEW_8_10 | ecosystem: Environmental > Terrestrial > Soil >...
CACTCCACTTAAACCGCTGAAACCCACAGTGGTTTTCGCCACGGTCTTCAAAATGTCGCGGCGAGTCATGTCCGATTCCATCGTGATTCCTCCTATTACTTTCCGGCGTACCGTTTGTAGGCGCACGCGACGTCTGCTTCGCGGAAATTACCATGGTGTATGAGGACCCGGTAACGGAGCGTGAGTGATCCGTCAGCCGGGATCACATAACTGCCGTCCTGATGCCGGTCATGCAGGAACTCTCTCAGACCGAAAGGATTGGCGGCGAGAAGACCGTACTGCCGGGCGTGCCAGTAAGACGGATGGCGCAGGTTCTCGGGATGATCCAAAATAGCCAGCCCAACGCTCTCTCCGGCGACATTGCCATAGTAATCCACCCAGTCCGCGCGCCGGCCCCAGATCGCCTTCTCACCGATGGCGCCGTCGGAATTGACCATGTGACCTGTAGGTGGCTCCAGTGCTTTGACAACGCGTACGGCAAATGCGCCTTCCTTGGTGTCCCCAAACCTAAGTGGCCCGTGGTTGGCATGAATGATGAACTTGCAATCGATGATCCGTATGCGCTCATCACCACTGAACGTGTAGGCCTGGGTCTCCTCGGCGATGTTCTCTTTATCGGATGTCACTAAGTCGAATTCCGCCCGCAGAACGCCTGAGCCGTCGCCACTGCGCATGTCCTCAAGTGCCCGGAACACGGTCCTGCCGAAGGCAGATGGGGAGTGATGGCTCCATCGGGCAAACTCCGCCTCTCCCCAGAAGTCGTAACCATTAATATTGCCATGAGCGAAGTACATGGCGCGCTGGTGTGGCTCGTCGTGGTCTTCGCCGGGTATGTTGCCCACCATGGGAAAGCTGCGTGTGACAACGGTGCCCTGTGCGCTCCGCAACGGAAAGAGATACGGTTTTGCAGCCTCGGAGCCAAAACAGTAGGTGGTGAAAGGCTTGCCGCCAACCATAACATCAATCTGATCGCCGTGGCGGTTAACCTCCACGGCCTGCCATGTTTCGGGTGAAGCTGAGCTGAAAGCGAGTAGAAAAAGGGCGGCCAGACGTGTCATAGGTTTCTACGGCTTTTGCGGATTGCTCGAGCGTTTGCTTTGCGCTCCATAAGGGCCGGATCAACTGTCTACAACCGAACGATTTTATCGGACGTCATCCCTTTTAAGACATTCCGGGTATCCACAATCAACCTCGCCCTGTCCACCAGGAATCGATAGTCAAAGGCCCCATGGTCCGTCGCGATCACCACGCAATCAGCATCCTCGACGCCCCTGGCGAAGTCGTAAGCAACCCAACGTTTTCCGTCCAGGCTTACACAGGGAACGTAGGGATCGGAGTAAGTCACCTCCGCGCCGTATTTCTCAAGCAAATGCATGATGTCGATTGCCGGCGACTCCCTGCAATCGTCGATATTCCGCTTGTAAGCCACACCGAGGATGTGAATGCGTGACCCCTTCACCGGTTTGGCCGCGTCATTCAGCGCATTCCAGACCTTCTCGACCACGAAGTGAGGCATCTGGCCGTTGATATAACCGGCTAGCTCTATGAATCTGGCTTCGATGCCCGCCTGCCTGGTCTTCCACGAAAGGTAAAATGGATCGATCGGGATGCAGTGGCCGCCCAACCCAGGCCCTGGGTAGAACGGCATAAAGCCGAATGGCTTGGTGGCCGCGGCGTCGATTACCTCCCAGACGTTGATGCCCATGCGGTCGCACATCAGCGCCATCTCGTTGGCCAGTCCAATGTTGATCATGCGGAAAGTGTTTTCGAGCAGTTTCACCATTTCCGCCACCTGCGTGGAGCTGACGCCCACCACCTTCTGGAGCGCCTGCGAATAGAACAATTGTCCCATCTGCGTGCAGGCCGATGTGGCGCCGCCGACCACCTTGGGGATGTTAGCCGTCTGAAATTGCGGGTTGCCCGGATCGACACGCTCGGGGGAAAAGCAGAGGAAGAAATCCTGTCCAGCACGTAATCCCGATCTTTCAAACAGGGGTAGAAGAAGCTCGTCCGTGGTGCCAGGATAGGTGGTCGATTCCAGGATGATGAGCATGCCCGCATGCAGATACCTGGCAATGTCTTCAGAGGAGGACACGATGTAGCTCATGTCAGGGTCCTTGGTTTTACGCAACGGCGTCGGCACACAGATGTTGACCGTGTCCAGGTCGCGCACAACACCAAAATCTGTGGTAGCGCGCAGCTTGCCGGTCCTGACAAGCGACGCGAGTACCTCGCTCGGAATATCTGCCACGTACGAGTCGCCGGAGTTGACACTCGCGACCTTCTGCGGATTGGCGTCGATACCGGTTACCTGAAAACCCGCCTTCGCAAACTCGACGGCCAACGGCAAGCCCACATAGCCCAACCCCACGATTCCCACGCACGCGGTATGCGAGCGGATCTTTTCCTCTAGATTCCTCGCAGCAGGTTGCGAAGCGTTTTCAATGTCGATTTCTGACAGCGTCATATGCATAGTCACACCACCGTACCTAGGTCGTACTCATGGTCACCCGATCGCCCGTTTGTCGGATCCCGGGAATCGCTCGCGGCTAGATACACTCTCTACAGGAACACCCTGGTCTATCCGGAGCAGTTTCGGATGCACTGAAATGGTTGCCTGCGGGTCGAAGGTTCGCGTCTCTCTCACAGCATAAATTGGCTTTCCCTGAGATTCATAATATGTGCGAGACAGGATCTCAGCCGCGAGCCCCAGGCACAGAATCTGGATGCCACCCAATACCAACACGGTTGCCGCAAACAGGAGCGGCCCGTGCTGCAGCATGGTCGCTTCGTGACCGACCAACTTGCTAAAGATCAGGCCGCAGCCAATCAGGGAGCCGGATCCGGTGGCCAGCAGGCCAATCGGGCCGAAGAAATGCAGCGGCCGGGTGGAGTAGTCCATCAGGAATTTGGTGCTGAGCAGGTCGAGGAACACGCGGAGAGTGCGCGAGATTCCATAATTGGATTTCCCGTTCTGGCGTGGCGGATTGTTAATGGGAATCTCCGTGATCCGCGCTCCGTACCAGGCGGCGAGAGCGGGAATGAAACGATGCAGTTCACCGTACAACTGAATACTCTTGAGGGTTTCCCGGCGATAGGCTTTGAAGGTCGTGCCGAAATCGTGCAGCGCGACTCCGGAAAGCTTGCCCATCATCCAGTTCGCGATGCGGCTGGGCAACCGGCGTGACAGCCACCCGTCCCGCCGCTGGGCACGCCATCCGCTGACAATGTCATAGCCTTCCTCCAGTTTCGCAATGAAGGCTGGGATCTCTTCCGGATCGTGCTGCAGGTCGCCATCCATGGAGATGATGATCTCGCCACGCGCGGTATCAAAGCCCGCTTTCAGAGCCGGGGTTTGGCCGAAGTTCCGGCGCAGCGTAACAATGCGCACGCGCGAGTCGCTCGCTGAGATGGCGCGTAGCGCCAATGGCGTGTCGTCTTTACTTCCATCGTCCACCAAAACAATCTCGTAAGGGTTTGCGAGATCTTCCATGACCTGAGTCACCCGCACATACAACTGAGTGACATTGGCTGCCTCGTTGTAAAGCGGCACCACAACGGAGTATTTCACTTCCTTATTCATGCTACATATCTCCTTGTTTCGAGTATTCGTATTGCTTGCGTGCAGATCGGCTCGAAACCAAGCTGCTCATAACTGATCAACTCAATGCCACGATCGGCCACCAGTCTACTGACCGCAGGGGCCGTCAACGCCCGGATTTCGACTTCGCGCTGCCCCAGCAAGCGAGTGCCGCTGCGCACCAGATCGCCATCAAGGTATCCAGGGTGGCACATCAGTTCGCTGACGCCTGCCGGCAAGCTTCCCAGGATGTCCAGGACGCCTCGCACGTGCAAGAATCCGGTTTGGCTAAGACCGTAAAACTGTGCGGGGAAGAGCAGCCCGGCCTTCACCAGCTCTTCTCGAAAGCTACGAGCGAAGGCAGAAACGGCGCGCGCCACGAGATACTGCTTCATCACGCCCGTTCGGGAGCTTCTGCCGCTTAGCAGGTGCGCCAGATTAGGCGCGACCTCTCTCGGACATCGTATGGCCGGAACAGCGAACTCCTGGGCCAGGCGGATCACAATCGGCCGTACGCCTGGCAGCAAATGCATGTGCTTATGCCCGTCCAGGTGCGTCGGTCGAATTCCTGCTGCCAAAACCTTGCCGATCTGCGCCCGAAGTTCAGTTTCTATTTCCACGAGATTCACTTTGCTCGCAAGCAGAGCCCGCAGCAAGGAGCCCGGACTCCAATGCAGACGTCCATTGGAATCGACCAGACTAGGAATATTCCACGCGGAGGCGACCGGCTGGCCTGCCGCAAGATTCAAGTGCACGCCGATGGCCAGCCCGGGCGCGCGGCGCCTGATCGCCACGGCTGTATCGAATGCCGCGCCGTTTGCCATGATAGTCGTGCTGGTCACAATCCCACGGAGGTGTGCGTCGACAATGCCTGTGCTCACTTCCTCGGTGAGTCCGAAATCGTCCGCATTGACAATGAGCTGCATCATAGCTATGTGGTGCTCCTTTCCGCCGCAGGCAAGAAAATCGAATACCGGGCCAAGAAAAGCAAGCCGATCACTGCCCAGAACAGACTACGGATCTTGCGAATGAGCGCTAACGAAATACCATCGCTCGCGGCATATCCAATGGCCTGCAGTGTGGCGGCCGCGGCTCCTTCCTGAACTCCTAGCCCGAGAGGAACGAACGAAAACGCGATCTGTACGGCCCGGCTGGCAGACTCCACCAGATAAGCGGCGAACAGCGAACTGTGTGCCGTGGTGACTTTGAGAATCAAGTAGGCCTCGCCGATACCTGTAAAGCTTGTAGCGATCTCGATGGCCAAAACCGCAAGAAAAGTGCGCCGGTTCTTCAGAAAGAAGTCGTAGACGGTCTGCTCGACGGCGCGAACCGATTGCTCATGGCGCTCCAGAAGAGCCCACCGCCACCCGCGCCTTTTGAGCGAATCAAACATTCCGCCGAGTAATAAAAGCCGCCGGTTCACAGCCCACCACACCGTCGCCAGGCAAGCCAGGAAGCAACTCACCAGGCTGCCACCGATCCACCAGAAGCCACGCAGGCCCGCTACGGCAATCACCGCAAGCACAATTCCACTTAGCATGAATAAGACTGCGCCGAGGCCAAAAATGAGATTCTCGAGTACGACTGACGATGCAGCCGTCTGCGCGGGCATCAGTCTCGAAACAGCGAGCACCCTGGCTGGTTCGCCGAGCAGCGGTCCGGCGGGCGTGAGGTCACTCAGCGCTTCACCTACCAGTCTGGGGCCCAGGAACTCGAACCAAAGTGGGCGCCGGCCTTCAGTTTGCACGCAGTAGCTCCATGCCAGGGCCCGCAAGATGTGTCTTAGGCCGGAGAGCAGAATCAGTGCGACCACACCCCATCCCAACACCCGGATGTTCCGCAGGACCGCCTCTGGACCTGTCCGCTGCAGCATGCAAAAGAACAGCGCAATGCTGGCCATGCCGGCCATCGGACGCAGATAACGCAGCCCGGGATTCATCGGCTCCTCCGCAGCTGGGCAACTTCCGCGCTGTGGTAAATGCGCGCGGCTTCCGCCCCGCCGATCTCCACAGTCCGAATCGGCAGTTGGCGGGACTCGATACTTCGAACAATCCCAATATTCTCGAAGTAGGTTCTTCCGTCTTGCAGCACCAGGTAGGCGGAGTCCGGCGCGCTGAGCCTTTTAGAGCTATCGGAAAGATCAAAGTACTGCAAATCGTCCCGGTCGTACTTGTGCAGGTAGTACTGAAAGACTGGTTTGGCTTCGCTTCCCACACTTGCCCCGAGGGGGGCTGCTTGCGCGATATACTGAACCGCTCGTTGAAGTCCCATGTCATTTACCTCATCGTGCGGAAAATAGTAGCCACTATGCCCGAACCCCAAGAAATTCAAGTAGAGCGAATAATAGGGGCCACTGTTAGCGGCCACGCCCACTGGATATACGATAAATACCGCCATGAAAGCCGCGGCCAACGCCGGTGTCAGGCGGGGGCTCATTCTCCAGCGAGCCATTGCTGTTAGCCAAGACCATATTCGGACGAGGCCAATGGCAGCGATGATATACACGGCCGGCATCCAGGCCAGCATGTATCGCATCCACTTGCCACCCACCAACGAAAAGGGGATAATCCAGGCGGTAAACATGAAGATCACAAAGGAGGCGGCGGGATCACGGCGGCGCTTCCAGATCTCCACGAGGCCAACGAGCAGACCGGCCAGAACGGGAATCGGGGTTTTAATCGCGAGTAACAAGAGATAAAAATACCTGGGCATTCCGCCCGTGCCCCCCAGGTCCTCGCGGTACAAGTGTCCCATCACGAGGTAACCATGATGAGTAATGCTGCTTCCGCCCACGTAATGAACCATGTGATTCAGTGTGCTTGGCAGAAGGATAACAGGATCAAGCAAAAGTAATGCCGCCGCACATGTCCCCAGAAAAAGAAGAATATTTCGTTTTCCCAAGGGCCGGCGCAGCTTGCCCCTATCGGTCAACCAATAGTAGAGCGCATGTATCCCCAAATAGTGAGGAAAGTACTTTGAGGCTAACATCAATCCGAAACTCGCGCCGCTCGCGGCGTAGAAGCGTGTCGTGAGTTTGCTATCCGTCGTACTCAGGTTTCTGGCGCGACGATACAGATAGTATCCAAGCCAGGTAAAGAACACCAATAACGTGTCTTCTTTAGCCACCCGGTTGATTGTGATCGCGATGATGCCGGTAGCCCACAACAGTGCGCTAAGCAGCCCAACGGCTGTGCCGAATAACTCCTGAGCCAACAGGAAGACCACGACCGCGGTCAGCGATCCGAAAATGACGTTTGGCAGCCGGACGGATGCTTCTTCCGGCACTTGATGAGATCGTCCAATGCCGCCGTTCCACACATCCGAAGCTGCCAGAGAAACCGCAATGAGCGATTTCATCAGCATGGGATGTTCGAGGTTGACGGAGAATCCACCGCGGAGATAGGAACGTGCCGCCTCCACTTTATGCACTTCGTCCTCGTTGAAGCCTGCACTGCCAAGGCCGCGAACGCGGAGACCGAACCCCAGCACGACGATAAGAATCAGTGCCGCTAGTTTATGTTTAGCGATGAGGTGGGCTAGCATTAGTTTTCCAGTCCGCTAAAGTCTGGCTAGTTCACCGCGTCCAGCACGAACCCGTTAACACGGTGCTGAAATCCCACGAAGTGCCCAAAGACGGGTGACGTGACATTGTCGTAGACGGCCAGCGGGTTCGAGTGATTTGTGAGATTGAGCGTATAGAGGCCGAAACGAATTTTCTTGGACTTGAGCTTGCCGCCGACAAAGGGCAAGTGGAACTCCCGGTAAACCTTCAGATCCAACGAGAAGAACTCCGGGAACCGTTGCGTATTCGGTTGACCGACGTAGTTTTGGAGAGGATCGATATTCGAATACGTAAGGCCGCTGTGCACATCGACCACCGGACTCACGCTGATATTCTTGGGTAAAGACAAAATCCCCCAGCCCACCACCCGATTGGGTATATCCTGCGGAAGGTTGCCGAAAGTGTTGGGGCGGATCACGGGCTCTTCAAATGGTACGTACAGGGCTGCAAGCGTGTTCAAATCCCCACGAGCATGGCTCCGAATATAGGACACGTTCACATCGCTGCGCTCGCCCGGTTTGTAGTGCAAGGTCTCTTCGAATTCGTGGTAATGCGAACCACCGGTGTCTTCCATGCCCAACAAGGCCGGTTGTCCTTGTGCGGCTGCCAGCGGCGTGACTACATATAGCCCCTTGGTCCGGCTATAGAGATAGCTGGTGCGGAGCACCATATTGCGTCGAATCTCGCGATCCAGTTCGACATTCCACGTGGTGTTACGTGGGCTCGTTTCGAGAGTGGAAACCGGGACCAGACCCCGCCCCGGTTCCGTGAGGAGATAAGCGTTTTGCAAGCTTAGTGTACTAATCAAAGCCCCGGACGGGCTATAGAAGCTTTCCATACGGTTGGGGTAGCTCAAAAAGTCCGCCACCGGCAACGGTACGCGTTCGTAGAAAAGACCGCCGCCGGCGCGTATGATCGTCTTGTGGTCTGAGCCTGGCGAATACACTACCGCGGCACGAGGAGCAAACGCCGCTGAGCGGCCGATCGACTGACTGGACAAGCGCCCGCCCATGTCCAGAGCCAGATGGTCATTCAAGCTCCAATGATCTTGCACAAATTCCGCGGCTTCGGTGTCCCGTGCATGCTGACGGTTGCCGCCCTGAAAGTCAATCCGTTCCGCCAGCGAACCGTCTTGCTGCAGCAGTTCGATCGGATGCGAATAGTCGCTGCCGAGGTAAGAGCGGTGCGTCACAATCACGCCGGTCTTCAATTGATGGCGGCCGAGCCACTGCTTGAGGGGCAACTGATAAACCGGACCGAATTGATACTGGTTAGACGTTCTGGTCCAACGATCGAAAAAATTGCCGCCCCAGCCCTCTGGCGCGATGAGCATGTCTTCAGGCCCCTGGCCGTGTGCGTTGCTGTCGAATCGCGTGTAGTGAAACATCGTGCTCAGCAGCGCGCCCGAGGTAAATTGATAGCTGTCGTTGGCACCCAAGGACACACCCCGCACCCCGTCATCAGCCGATGCACTTTGGGGCACCAGCGCGCTGATGTCGGCGAATTGGGTGCGGATCGAAAACGTGTTTGCCGTGACAAATAGAAGATGTTTGGGTGAGAGCACCGCCTCGAGTCCGGTCAGCGCATTGAAGCCTTGCTTCCGGGTCTCGTCCACCGGCCATGGCAGTCCACGCACAGGACGCTTGTTTACGTCATAGGTTACGGATTCGAAAAAGTTGAGCTTGTTTTTCAGCAGCGGGCCGCTGAAGTAGAGGCGCGGCGTAAAGTCCGAAACTCCGGCAATGTGATCATTCTTGACACGCAAGCCCGGAATGAAGTCGAATACTCCCCAGTCCCAACTGCCGGAAGGCGGTTTAGTCTCGATCGTGGTCAGACCACCCGAGAAGCCCCCGTACTCGGCGCTGTACGGAGCCTTGTCCACAGTCATCGACTGGATGGAATCCAAGGGTACGGGGATGGAGAAACTCCCTGTTACAGGATCAACAGTCTGCGCCGAGTCCACTAGCAGCATCCCCTGATTCTCCGGCGCGCCCTTGAAGTTGAGTTGGCCGTCGTGGGTACGCACCACGCCCGGAACCAGCGGCAGGGCCGCTTTAAACTTCTGCTCTGCTAGCGGCAGGGTGGTGAACTGTTGGCTGCTGACAGTAGCGGTGGAATCCGCCGTCTCCGTAGGGAGCGCGGCTGCCTGGTCGTGGACCTCGATGTTTTCAACCACCCTCTCCAACTCCAGGCCGACGTCTTCAATTTTTGTTTCTCCATCGCGCAGGACAACAGTCTCGCCGAATGGTTGGAAGCCCTGTAGCCGTGCCTGTATGGCGTATGTGCCGGGTGATAGGTTTATGAACTGATAGCGGCCGTCCGCATCCGTTGTAGCTGCCTGCGATTCTCCCGTTGAAGAAGAGGTCAGGGTCAATGGCACGCCGGGGACGGGTTCGGCTTGGTTTTGGTCGGCCAGCTTTACCAGTCCCTCGATTGAAGCCCGACTCGCCTCGGGATGACTGATGTCGGAGATCTGGGCGAATGCCACGCCACCACTGACGATCAGCGACAAGAGCAACGCGAGACCAGCTATTCGTCTGTCGACCGAATGGTACGCTGCTCTAGAACCGTTTCGAACTGACATCACCATACGCCTCCTGCGAACCAACGCTTGTAGACTTTTCTCGCGTTGTCGTGCCTCACAACGAGAGAAGCAATAACCTCGCCAGCGCGAAGGCACGATCAACCGCGACACGTAAAACTCGTCGAACTCTCCGGCTTCGGACGATCTCGATTTCTGCGATCACTTGCGTTGCTTCTCGGCACCTGTACAAGCACGGCACCTGCCAGATGGGTGTTATCGGTTTCAGCGTGGCACATAAATACGTTCAGCTTCGCAGGTTGGTGTGCCTGCGAATAGGTTTAGAGACAGGCTGGCCCCTGCGAGTGCGAACGGTCGAATCGGCGACGTGAGGGATGAATGGCTTAAAGAACCGGCAAGGATGGCAGATGCCGAGGCAGTTGACGAAAGTCGGCAAACACATCAATGTACGATTTGAAATTACGCAGGCTTCAGACTACAGAGGATATTTATCAGCCGTACCATGGAGTCTGGGAGCAGATACCGAAACGGACGGCGAGAACAACGGTGGCTGCCCGTATTGGCGACCGCCTGCGGTGGACTTGCAGTTGCCTTGCGGGCATTGTTGTTAGAGGAAAGAAGTTTTTCACGGCCGTCGCTGCGACCGCGGGCGGAAAAGCGGTTTCACTCGTCGGTCCTCCGCTCGCCTACGTGCTCGCGCTCGGTGGCATGGTGCAGTACGAGCAGGCATCTCGCCGCTATGAATAGCCGGAAATGGCACGGGCTGTCTTTGGTGAGAGTTGCGAGTGGCGTTCAAGCGTGACGATGAAGCCAGGGACCAACACACCGCGACCAAGAGCGCGTCTCGGTGGTCGGCCCGGAAGAATTTCAGAAGCGGCTGCGATTCAGGAGTTGCCGATCCTCGGCTCAGGCGGCTTCGCCCCGACACACGTCTTCCACCGATTTCACGCTAGTAAGTCTCGCCGGCATCCACAATCCCCTCGCGTCAATATAGACGCGACACCGCGCATTATGCGATCGGAGTTCCAGGCGTACCGGGTGATTGAAATCGATATTGGGCACATTTTCCAACCAGTGGCGCAACAGGCGGCGCTCTTCTGGATCGATCTGCGTCACAAATGTGAGGTCGAGAAGGCGCTGTGTTTTGCCCACAACCGCATCGTCACTCGGCCAATCCTGCTCAACTGTCTTCGCGCCTTTTGGGTCCAGTGTGCCCGCCAGTTCGATGGTGAACCCAGTAGGTCCGTCATGCATGTAGTAACTGAATGCTCGGGCTTCCATTTTGTTTCCTTCCGATGATTTGCACGTTCATAACCACGCTTGGCGTTTCTGAACTGGCTGGCGTCGCTAGTATGGTCCGGGAGCTTCTCGTAAAACTCGGCGTCCCACGCGATCGACGACTCTAGCGGAGCCGGCCGGGACTTTCGATGTTGCCAGGGGCCGGGTAGGCAAGCAAGCCGTGCCTCGCGTCGTCCGTCGCCAGAAACGAAGCGCGCCGGCGAGCAGTTTGCGCCTATTTTTGGGCCTGTTCGAGCGAGTTCATGCACGAGATGCACCAAACCTACTACGTGGGCCTGCCGGCAAAGCCGATACGCGACAACGCATTTCGGCGGCGGCACCATGGTAGCGGGGATGCCTGTGCCGATATTCGGCATTTTGTCACGGCAGATGCCGTTATCTCGACAGGCAACTCCCAGGAAGTCTGGAGAAAATCGAGGCGCGCCTGGGAGGTAAAAATGCAGTCATCTAGCCTGCTGACACGTCGTGAAGCATGACGAAGTAGAACGTGTGCCGGCGGTGGCGCGGTCTGCCGTCGGGCCAACGCGATAGTGCGACTGGTTCATATGATCAAGCCGACTGCGGGTTTCCACCGGCTCCGGGAGGAACCATAGTTTTGTCGGAAGAGACTTTCATCGCATTGCTGACCCCGAACTTGAAGGCCCTACGGATATTCTTGCAGAGGCGGCTAAGGGCTTCTTCTCCAGTCGACGACATCGTGCAGGAAACTCTGTTGCGCGCGTTAACGCGTCGGGACCAATTGCGTGCTCCTTCCAAGTTCAAGGCCTGGCTCTGGTCTATCGCCATGAACGAACTACGAATGTTCCTACGACGCGGACACAACGATGTCTCGCTGGCCGATCTCCCTAGATTTGAACCGTCGGACAAGGCACCCTCGCCACTCGCAGTGTGTGAGGGAACCGAACGAAAGGAGTGGCTCAGGGCAGGCATGGCCAAACTGGTCGAACGTGAGTGCATAGCCATTCAATTGATCGACTTCAGTGGGAAGAGTATGGCGGAGGCGGCCAAAGCACTTGGTATCTCCGTATCCGCCACCAAAAGCGTACATTTTCGCGCGCGCCGCCATTTGGCTCGCGTTCTGCGCGATACAAAGGCGCTCTCGGTAATACCGAAATCTCGAGCGTCGCAAATGCTAGAAAAGCGCACCGCCAGACATACCAACCGAGGCCCGTACAGCACCAGGGCTGGATCACCTATTCACGCAAGAGAACCGAAGCAGCTAGGCGCCAACCAATTCGATTTGGCAGGCGATTGCAGAAATACACTCGAGTCCGTGCTCCACCCGGAGACGCCACAAAGTGTGACTGCGACCGCTGATACCGACCGGTTACGAGCAGCATGAAGGCAAGGCGCAACTCAATTCTCCATTTAGTGAAGAATGAGTCTTAATTTATTTGTCTCGACTCAGGGGATAAGAAGGATCTTTTTGTTAACACTCAGTTCGCGCCGGCCCCACCGGGAGTTGCGCTCTGCTTCCGTCTGCGCGAAATCATGGGCCTGGGCCTCGAGGTACTGATCCTTTCGGGCGGCGCAAAAGCCTAGCAAATCATATGCGCAGCATATGGGATGCGAAAGGACAGGCGGTCCATTGACGTCGCCTGATCGATATTCGGGCGTTCCTCTAATCCGCCGTGACCTGTGGTTGCCGATGGCGCCCATTCTGGCGACACTGCTATTGCTTCACGCAAGTTTCCGATCTTCAGGCAGGAAACCGCCGGCATCAGCCAAAAGCCTGCGGCGAGAAGGCGCACCTTTGGAATTTGCCATGTAACCGCCGCTCGATGCGGCCACTGAAACATAGCCGACCATCGATCCCCCGCGCCGGGCGGCCTCATGCGGCCAGCTTCAGCTTGACGGCATTCGTCGCCTCTTGAGCGTCAAGCAATTCCTGGCAGTGCAAACAATATCCAGCCCATGGCACAGCCGTGAGGCGTTTAGGAGAGATCGCCTCCTCGCAGTCGAGGCATATCCCAAAGTCGCCTTCATCGATGCGCTTCAGCGCCGCGCCGATCTGCATCAGCTTCTTAGTATCGCGTTCCAGGCCGCGGGCCGCGAATTCCCGTTGCCCTGCGAGTTGCACCGTCTCGATCAATTCGTTGGATTGGACAATCCAAATATCCTCACGCCGGCGCGATTGATCCACGATCTCCTTGCGCTTAGCCATGAGTAACGTCCTGAATTCATTTACGTCAGCTTCTTTCATAACGACGACCTCTCATTCTGTGGCACCGGAACGACGCGGTTCGTGAGGTCCTGCGGCATCCTTCGGAAGTTTCCGTCGGTCGACTGCCGGCCCCACGGCGATTGTTTCAGTCCGGGTTCTGCGGCGTCATAAAGCACGGCGGCTGCCAAATTCTTGCGGCCTATGCTATAGGCTTTTAGCCGCGCGAGATGGTGCAGGTTCGGCACCCGACGCAGCAACTGCCGAGATTCGGCATGGTGGCGCACGGACCGGGCAGATATGGCAATGGGGCTCCAGGAGCCCCTGGGAATCGGAGAGGTGCCGCGGTACCGAAGTGCGTTCCAGGTGCATGGGAAGCTCGGCAATATGCCAGGCCGAATTTTCTACGGTTTGTGGCACCAGGAACCAGGCCCGCATGGTCTCGCGCGATCAATGGAACAACGCTAACGCCGCGGGGTCGAGCTGTCCCTTTAGTTAGTTGACGAGCTGCGGGGGGTGGGCAATGGGTTGGGTACACCCGACGGTCTGATTGCACAGCGTTGGCACCGCAAAATCGTGCCGGATCAGGTTCGAAAGTTTGGCGGATATCGCAGAAATCTCGCATGCGACAATTCAACATCGCACGTCAGTTTGGTTGAGTAAAAGGGGCAAAAGCGATTTACGCTGCGCCCCCCCGCCTCCGGGTTTGAAGGCTTTCGGCCCGGGACTGTAAGCCATCCGCATACGACACGCATCTCGCAAACGGCGATGCACCGCGCGCGGTTTCTGCTACAGCAGGTGTTCGAGACCGGCGACAAAGATAATCGGCAGCATGATGCCGAGTCTTCGGACCTTGACGGCAGACATTGCGCAAACCGATTCGGGGTGCTCGCCTGCAAAGGTCCGTGGTTTGCGCGACGCCGGCAAGGATCCGAGCCTTGTCTTCACTCGTGCAACTCCCCCACGGCACGGGCGCGCGCCTGTACCTGGCGGACGTTGGTTTTGTAGTCGGAATACTCGATGACGACTTCCGTTGCGCCGAAAATTCTCGCCTGCGCTACCGAGTGGTTCAGGGCAGGCAGCCAGAATTGATCAGTGCGCCCGTACCGTTGCACGACCTTGACGCTACGAATCCAGAACGAAGGGTTTTTCGCGGGCTGGCCTTCAACTTGTGCGATGGCGAAGTCCTGGGCATCCACCCAGATACGGCCACGAATCGAAAATTTGGTGGGCTTCTTGGGATTGATCTCCAGAACATAGCTGTCACGGCCATCCAAGGCTTCGGTTCCAATCAGACGGAAATCATAGTTCTCCGGGATGATTCGGTTTTCTTTGCGTTCCCCCTTTTGGCTGGACTCCGCTTCCGCCTCAATCATCTTGCGGAGGATGTAAGTTCGAACAAATCCGGAACCGCTTTCGCCGACGACTTCAAACGTCTTGACGCCATCGCTGCCGCAAGACATGCGCACCGTCAACTCGGCGTGCTTGTTGGACTTCTTGTTTTCGAACCGGTAGTGCCGTACACCGGAATAGCCGGCCAGCGCGGCAACCCTGTCGTTATCGGCTTGAACCATGCGCTCCAGAACTTCAGGCGCGGTCAGGGACGGCGGCGTGCTGCCTTGCACTATGGCGAGAAAGAAAAGACTAGGTAGCATCGGCATTAGAACTCCAGGACAAAACTCCTACGTAACGTTCGGTAGTACTTTCCGTTATTTTGAGGAACTCGCGCAAAGCGGGCGCCTCGCGCCACTATTTGATCTGCGGAGTTGCTCTTCTTTATGGCGGCGCGAAATCCGCGCCCCTTTGAGCTTTGCTATGCACTTCGGTCGCCAAGCGGGCGCAGTCTTAACGGGCTTTGGTATGAGGCGTTCGGCGCCGCGACGACGTCAAATGCCGACGGCAAGTGCCGAAACTCGACGTGCAAAACCGGCGGACGAGCGAAATGGCGCAAGGCGGATCAGTTGCTCAGCGCGAAACTCAGCGACGCGCGGACCCTTCTTGCCATTCCGTTGGCGCCGGGCTTTGGCACTTGCCGCAGCAGGTGGCGAGATTCCCGTGGCACTGAGCCGATTCTCGCAGACGATCCTCGCGTAAAGACGCATCCGAATGGGTATCAGAATGCTTGGCGAACACCTCGGTGCGAATTGCCGGCGGGACGCGGTTGGGCCGTGGCGCCAATCGCTGTAGCGCATCAAATCGTTTAGACTCATCGGAGTGACGACCGACCATGCGTAACCGGACTACGCCAGCTATTCTCATCGGTGGGCCGGTGACCCGATCGTAGCGCCACATCGCGTGGCGGCCCCAGCGGATGATTCATTAATGAGATCCCGCTCATTTGTTTGGTGCTAAGCCTGCAACTCAAACATGTGAGAGGTAATCGGCGATGATTCGGATTATGACAGCAGATGGAGCGGCAAGCACAGTCATCACAGTGGATGGCATGCTGTCCGGCGAGGGTATCGAGCCGGTGCAAACCTGCTGTATGCAGGAGGTTTCAAAAGGAAAGCCAGTCCGGCTTCACCTGCGCGACGTTACTGCCATCGACGAACGCGGCCGTGGCATGCTTCGCCAGCTTGCTGCAGAGGGCATTGATTTGACGGCAAATGGTATTTACAGCTCCTACATCGTCGATGAGATCCAATCCGCGAGCCTGAGCAAGCGGCGCAGTTCCCGGTGAATCCGCTGCCAAACCGGCTATCGTTCGTCACTTGCTTGGCTTTCCCAAAAGAGAGGGTATGACGACGAAGAGTTTTGATAGGCCACGCGCCCAAACCGGTAACGAGGTTTTCCGCTGGCTCTCCGAACAGCGACAGCAGCAGATTCTCAAAATCGCGGAGCGGCAGTTTGCGGCATCCGGGTTCGCATCCACCACTACAATCGCTGTTGCGAAGGCGGCGGGGATTTCCGAGGCAATGCTGCACAACCACTTCGGTACGAAGCAGAAGATGTTCCAGAAAGTGGTCGAGCGCAATAGTCAGGATCGTCTGGCGGCCCTGCGGAAACGATTTTTCTCGATCCCGGACCTGCCTCCTCTCGAATGCATTGAGAGCATGGCGCAGTCAACGATACTGGCTTGTGTTGACGATACCGGCAATGCCTCGGTGATGGCTTGGGGACTGATGGAGATGCTGGAGTTCGCAGCCGACGTTTACCGTGCGGAGCTTGGCGCCACCGAAGCGCTGTGGAATGCCGAGATCGGGACGCGCTGCGGAGACGCATTTGTCCGTTCCCGCCTTGCGGTCCACCTGGTGCCATACGCAGTGCATGCCTGCATGGCGTTCGGGTTATGGCTGGCGACGCTGAGGCACAAGCCTGCAACGGCGCAAGCACACGCGCGCCAGTACGCCGGCGCAGTCGTGTACGTTGCGCGGGCGATCCTGAACACCCCACCGGGATCGTTTGAGGGCGCGGCGGGCTTGGCTCCGGCTCAATGTGAGGTGGCGTGAGGGTCGAAGCGTAGTATAGTCAGGATTATCACTAAAAAGCTGTGACACGCGATGAGCAGGCGCGGCAAGATGTCAGGAGAGGTGGTAGTGCGACGAGTTGCCATGGCGCTCGGCGTTCTCGTGGCAGGCTGCGGTAGCGGCTTGGCGTTGAATCCCCTTCTCGACATCAGCCAGTACGGGCACAACGCGTGGACCGTCCGGGACGGGTTCTCCGTAGGCACCATTTTCGCCATGGCGCAGACCCCTGATGGATATCTCTGGTTCGGCTCCGAATTTGGCTTGTTTCGTTTCGATGGCATTCGCAGCGTCCCCTGGCAGCCACCTGCGGGTCAGCATCTCCCCAATGCCCCTTACAGTCTACTCGTCACGCGCGACGGTACTCTTTGGATTGGCACGTTTGCTGGCCTCGTGAGCTGGAGTGGCGGCAAGCTGGCCCGGTACCCCGAGCTTGATAAACAGTTCGTGACCTCGCTGCTGGAAGACCGGGAAGGAACAGTGTGGGCCGGTACGCTGGGCGGTTCGCCAGGGACACCCACAGGCCGGCTGTGCGCAATCCGCAGCGGCAACGCGCAATGCGAGTTGAATAATGGCGCGTTCGGCTCGTTCGTTTGGAGTTTGGGTGAGGACACTTCAGGCGCTCTCTGGGCCGGCGCAGAATCCGGGCTTTGGCGATGGAAGCCTGGTCCTCCAAGGCAGTATGCAACGGCGGAAATGCGCATCGATGACCTGGTTAAGGCCGAAGATGGACGGCTGTTAATTGGAATGAGGGGCGCAGGACTCAGGCAGCTCGCCACCGACAATGTCGAACCGTACCCGATTCACAGCGCAATCCATCCGGATGCGCTGATGCCGGACCGTGATGTCGATTCGAATAAACTGCTGCGCGACCGCGATGGTGGTCTCTGGATCGGTACCCACGAGCGGGGGCTCATCCACGTATATCACGGCCGAACAGACGTATTCAGGAAATCAGATGGCCTGACAGGCGATATCATCGCCGGTGTTTTCGAGGATCGTGAAGGCAACATCTGGGTCTCCACTTCTGGCGGACTCGACCGGTTTCGAGAGCTGCCCGTCACTAACATTTCTGCGAGGCAGGGTTTGTCCAGCGATCATACTGATTCGATACTAGCAGCCACAGATGGGAGTGTTTGGATAGCCACGTACGATGGTTTGACCAGGTGGAAGAACGGACAGCTTACCATCTTCCGTAAATCAAGTGGACTGCCGGATGATGTGGCACAGTCGCTGTATGAGGATGATCGCGGGCGAGTCTGGGTATTCACGAATCACGGACTTGCTTATTACAAGGGCGGCCGGTTCGTTGCGGTAAATGGCGTAACCAGCAAAGAAGTTTATTCCATCACAGGGGACAAGGCAGGCAACCTCTGGCTTTCAGGGAATCAGGGGCTCTCGCATTTGTGGGCGGGACGCGTGGTGGAACATTTCCCCTGGTCAGTTCTGGGACGTAGCCAACAAGCTAAGGTCATAGTCGCTGATCAGGGCGGAGTTTGGCTTTCATTCTGGAACGACGGGGGCGTGTTGTATTTCAAAGATGGCAAGGTCCGCGCGTCGTACACCGCCGCTGATGGGCTGGGTAAGGGCGCTGTGCCGGGTCTGCGACTCGATCGGGATGGGGCCGTGTGGGCCGGAACCGAGGAGGGCGGCCTGAGCCGAATTAAGGACGGCCGCATCGCTACGCTCACAACCAAGAATGGCTTGCCGTGCGGTACGATTCACGTGACGATCGAGGCTGACGACCGTTCGCTCTGGCTATATACGGCCTGCGGCCTGGTGCGCATCGCGCGGACCGAACTGGACGCGTGGACCGCCGACCCGAAGCGTATGCTTGAAACGACTGTTTGGGGTGTGGCCGACGGCGTCAAGCTGCATGCGGTCGCGCCTAGCTCCTTCGGCCCTCCGGTCGCGAAATCCACCGATGGCAAACTGTGGTTCGTGCCGGGAGAAGGCGTCCAAGTGGTCGATCCCCGCCATCTTGCTGTCAACAAACTCCGGCCGCCCGTCCATATCGAGCAAGTCAGGGCCGACGGCAAGCCGTACCAAATCAAGCAAGGGTTGCGCCTGCCCGCCAGCGTCCGGGACGTGTGGATCGACTACACGGCACTGAGCCTGGCAGCGCCGGAGAAGGTCCGTTTCAAATACATGCTGGAGGGGCAGGACCCGGGCTGGAAGGAAGTCATCAACGACCGCCAGGTGCAGTACTCGAATCTGCCGCCTCGCACGTACCGCTTCCGGGTAATCGCCTGCAACAACAGCGGACTGTGGAACGAGACAGGCGACGCGCTGGAATTCTCCATCGATCCGGCGTTCTACCAGAGGAATGGATTTCGCGCCCTCTGCGCGGCTGCTTTTCTCGCACTCCTCTGGATGGCTTACCAGTTCCGTCTGCGGCAACTGCGGTGGCAGTTCAACAAGACCACCGAAGCGCGCGTCAATGAGCGTACGCGCATCGCGCGCGAACTGCACGACACGCTGTTGCAGAGCTTTCAGGGGCTGATGTTCTCATTCCAAGCGGCGCGCAACCTGCTTCCCGCGCGCACCGAAGAGGCCATCCGCACGCTCGACAGGGCCATCC
>Ga0187855_10001395_pt1 | contig 19184 bp, 14 predicted proteins | sample June2016WEW_8_10_2_FD_132969 | JGI IMG/M metagenome (GOLD analysis project Ga0187855, IMG submission 132969) | Peatland microbial communities from SPRUCE experiment site at the Marcell Experimental Forest, Minnesota, USA - June2016WEW_8_10 | ecosystem: Environmental > Terrestrial > Soil >...
CGGACATCGTGCGCTCGAGGGCGCGCTGGCGGGCGGGTCGCTGCGTGAGCCGCGCCAGGTAGTCCCTCAGGTTCGCCGGGAGCTCATCCGCAAAGCCGATGCGCTCCGTGAAAGCCAGCGTGCTTCCGACAAGTACGTCGGCCACCGTGAAGCGTTCGTCGAGGAGATAGTCGCTGCCATCCAAGGCGCTGGACACCGCGCGCGCGGCCTCGTCAAAGCGCTGTCGCGCGGCGGCGGAACGGTCGGGGTCGCGCTGGGCGTGCACGGCGGACTCGATCAGCGGCGGCTCCAGCTCGGCTGGCGCGAAGATCGTCCACTGGTAAAGCAGCGCTCGCTCGTGGGTCCCCGGCTCCGGCGCGAGACCGGCGTCGGGATGCAGGTCGGCGAGGTGCAGGCAGATCGCGGCCGATTCGAATACCAACCCTGCCTCGTCCTCGAGCACGGGCACGCGGCCCAGGGGATGGCGGGCGCGATGCTCCTCGCCCTTGCTCTCCTCGCGCGTCATCACCATGACCTCATACGGCTCGCCGAGCTCCTCGAGCATCCATGCGACGCGGATTGGCCTGCCCGCGTGCTCTCGGTGGTAGAGGCGCATCATGGACGGCACGATAGTGGCTGGCGCGAGAGTTCGCTCGCCTGGCCGCGGGGCTCAGGTTGGCGCTGGCTGCGGAGTGATTCAGCACGCTCCAGGTTGGCGAGCATCAGTGCTCGTGTTTGTCGTCGGCGTCCTTGCAAGCATTCGCGGCGCGTGAATGTCACGGCTCGCTTGGTCGAGCTTGACGAGGACAACACGCTGCTCGCGCGCCGCACTCCCCGCTGGGCTTACGGTGTGAACAGGCCCAAGAGCTTCGGGAGGCCGGCCAGCGACAGGGTGATCTTCTCCGCGCCGGCCTTGCGGAGGGCACGCTCGTCGCTGTCTGCCGCGTAGCCGATCACGCGCATCCCGGCGGCAACGGCAGCCATGACTCCCGATGGGCTGTCCTCGATGACGGCGCAGGCGGATGGGCTGGCGTTCATCCTCCCGGCGGCGTGCTGAAAGAGATCAGGGTATGGCTTGGGGCGTGGGACGTCATAGGCGGAGAACAGCGCGTAGGGCGGGAACAGGTCACGTAGGCCGGTCAGCCCGAGCGTCAATCGTGTCTTCGTCAACTGGCCTTGAGACGCAACGCAGACCTTCAGTCCGGCTGCCTTGACTCGCTGCACCGCCTCAGCCGCGCCCTCAACCGGTTTGAGTTCGCGGCGGAACGCCGCGTCGCGCGAATCTTCGTATTCGGCGACCCAGTCCGGCGCAAAAGGTCGGTCGAGCTTGGCCTGGGCTCGGTCGCGGACATCTGTGAGCAGACGCCCCTGGCAGGCGCGGCGGGCCTCGGCGAGTGTGGTCGGAACGCCCTCTCGGGTGAGCATCCGGGCGAGTACTTCGTTGGAGATCGCCTCCGAGTCAACGAGCACACCGTCGCAGTCGAAGATCACAAGTTCGTACACGGCGGGCGTGCACTTTACAGCCTGCCCTGACTGCCTGTGAACCCATTCGATCGTCCGCTGAGCAACGGCGCGAGCCTGATTAGGTGAGCCCGGAGATGATCGCTTCAGCTGTGCCGGCGGCGAGCACGGATCCAGGGGCTGGGGCGTGTGGCTGTTCAGAGACGAGCGCCTCGCACGCGCCCGTATGCTACGGCCGAACGTGTCCGGTAAGGCGCTGAGAGATGCGAGCGAGAACGACGCGCCCGCGTGCGCGGCGATCTACGCGCCGTACGTGCGCGAGACGGCCGTCAGCTTCGAGAGCGAGCCGCCGACGCCCGCCCAGATGGCCGAACGAATTGAGGCAGCGACGCGCACGCACGCATGGGTCGTGCACGAGGACGACGACCGCGTGGTCGGCTACGCGTACGGCGGGCCCCACCAGAAGCGAGCGGCCTACCGGTTCTCGTGCGAGGTCAGCGTCTATGTCGAGCAGAGCCGGCGACGCACCGGCTCGGGGCGCGCGCTGTATGAGGCGCTGTTCGAGCGGCTCGCGGCGCGCGGCTACCGGATGGTCGTCGCGGGCATGACGCTGCCAAACGAGGCGAGTGCGGGCCTGCACCGAGCGATGGGCTTCGAGCCGGTCGGCGTCTACCGGCGGATCGGTTGGAAGCTCGGCGCGTGGCACGACGTCGCGTGGATGCAGCGGGCGCTCGGCGTCGAGCACGATCCTCCCCCCGAGCCGCGTTGAGGTGACAAGGCCAATGCGCGGCGCTTCTACAGTGCTCTCCTGGGCTTGAAGGAGATCGATAATCCAGGGGAGCTACGCTCGTGCGGCCCAACAGACGATGTCCGGGTCGCAGCTGGCTACCTGTTTGCGCCAACCCGACGCCAGGCCTCACGATCCGCCGACGGCGACTCGGCTGGCCGGATTGGCTCCCGGCCATCACGACCCGGCGAATGTCGTCCCCTCGCCCGAACCCGTGGTGGGGTGTCGCCGCACGACGACGAAGGCGACCACCGTTGCCATTGCCACGATGGCCAGCGCGATGTAGGGGAATGCGCTGTAGGGCGCGGGCTGCCCGGGCTTGCACAGCTCGACGAACGGGACGACGAGCATCAGGGCTCCCGTTGCCGGGACGGCGACGTGCCGAAGACCCGAGAACGACTGGCGGTGGCGGCGCCACATGAAGATCGGGAGCGCGAGCGTCGTCAGGAAGTAGACGAACAGGATCACGATCGTGCCCATCGTCGAGCACTCCGCATACAGGCCGACGGGGCCTCCCGCGAGAATCGTCAACGGCGCGGCCACACCACCGGTGACGGCGATCACCCCGAAAGCGAAGTAGAAGTCGATTCCCGGGCCGATGTTCGCGACCGTGGAGGCGGTCACGTCGACCGTGCCCAGCTGCCCAGCCTTCAGCTGGTCTGTGCTCGTCGATCCCTGCTGCATCGCGTGGACGATATTGCTCGATCTCGGGAGCGGATGGGCTCGCGCCACGCAGCGATGAGATCATTGGTTGGACCACTCTCATCTTGGAGGCCGACATGATCGCGCGTGTAGCCACATTCGACCATCTTGTTCCTGAGCACCAGGGCTCGGAGGCAGTCCGCCTGCTTCGAGACACGATCCGGTGACCGTCGGCGAGCTTTGGCGTCGTGGTCAGGAGGGCTGGCCCCAACGCTTCCCTGTTGCGCAGTTCCCCAACCCGCCGCTGCTGTTCGCTTTCGCTGGGTGGGTACTTGCGGCGGAGTCCGACGGCACCGCACACGAGGTCGGTCGCGCGGTCTTCACGCTCGGACTCGCTGTGTGGGCGTGGGAGGAGGCGACGAGCGGGATCAACTGGTTCCGTCGTTTCCTCGGAGCGGGGGCACTCGTCGCGATCGTCGCCAGCCTGGCCGGCGAGCTCCCAGCGCACTGATGGCGCCCCTGAGCTTGTCGTGATGTCAAACGGGGTCCGTCGGCGCGTTATATGCTCGCCGTCTGTGAATGCCAACGAAGGCAGTCGGAGCCGCAACCTGCCGCTGCGCCCACGGCGGAAGCAGCGGCCGGGACGATGGAGGGGGCGGGTCGGCACCGCGCTCGTCCTCGCCTCCGCGGCATTGTGCGCCTGTGTGCCGGTCGCCACCGCGTCGAGCTCTGACGCCCTGGCTACGCGCGCCTACCTGATCGCTCAGTACAGGCTCGTCACGGCGGTATCGCACCGAGCTGGCGCCGCGCGTGGTGCGGAGAGCGCCGCGGCGGCGCGGATCGCCCGCGAATGCCCCGGGGTGGTGTCGGGGATGCGCAGGAACCGTCCCTGAAGCCGTTCCGGCACCTCCCACCCCGTGTCAGGGGCGAAAACGCCCGCCGCTCCCAGCAGAAGCAAACGATCGAAGAGGAGCTCGATACGGCGGTCGGGCGGCCCGGCGACAGCTTGTATCGCCCGGCCGAGGAAGCGTATGCCGCCGAAGTACGTCAGCTGTCGTGGAGCAACCCGGCGATCGCCTCGGCGCTTCAGGTCGCGACCACGGCCGGGCTCGAAGCCGTCTCAGCCCCCGCTCCGCCGTTCTGCGCCGACGCGAGGGCGTGGGCCCAGAGCGGATATCGCGCCCTGTCGGCGGCCAGCCGAGCATTCGAGGCTGCGCAGGCTGCGCGCAGGCAGGTCGACCGGGGAACAGAACGCTCCCCCAATATGCTGCTGAAGCCCTACGAGAATGCAGCGGATCGAGCGCTGATCCGTAAGACCACCGCAGTCGAGGGCAAACTCGTCGCCGGTGACATTGGCGCCGTGCACACAACCTTCCACGTGGAGCGCATCGTCGGGTTCCCGAGCCCCCCGTTCGAAGAACCCAAACAAGTAACCGTCGGCCACGGGGGCACCGCCGCCGGCACCAACTTCGAGGTGAGCACCGAGTCGCAAGGCGCGTTTGGCGCCCCGCGCTCCTGTCATCGGTCGGCGACAGTGGCATACACCCGGCCGGGCGCCCCCGAAGTGCTGATCCTGGGCGGCCCCAACAACCCCATCTGCCTCGCCCCGCCGCACTACCACCACCCCGCGGTGTTCTGCGAATCGGGCATCGAGACCATCCAGACCGCCGTGCCCGCCTCCGTGCGCTCGGCCAGACTGGTGCTCGCCGACGGACAGACGATCCACTCGCGCGTGACCCGCATACCGCGTCAACACGGTGGTCCTGCGGGCATCTACGCCCAGGAGATCCGGGGCAGCACCAGCCACGCCGTGTCCCTCCTCGAGCTGAATGCCGGCGGGGGCGTCGTGCTCAACGTGGCGCTGCCGCGATACCGCTGTGTCAAACCACGCCACGAACCGCCAGTACTCCCGACGAGCACGGAGCTCGCCAGCGGGCTCACCCCCGAAGGGGAAGCCTTCACGATCAGCGCTTTCGGCAGTCTCAACGGCGAGCCCTTCCTCAGCGTAGACACCGGTGTCGACCCGGAACTTAATGAACCAGCGATCGGCCTCGGCCCGCACAAAGTGTTCCCCTGGTCGCTGTCGATCGGCTGCACCCCGCACCCGTACGCGATCCTCTACGGAATCCTTGTGTCACCAGGAAAGTCAGTGGTGGCACAAACCCCCCAAGGTGCCGTCACGCTGAACGTGGTCCCGGTCGAACCGCGCATGCACGCAAAGGGGCCGCTCGTCTATGGGGTGTTCAGCGCGCTGCCCTCTGAACTGACGGTACTCGGAGCGAACGGCTCGAGCGTCTACACCGAAAACCTGCAGGCAGAGGCGACGGAAGCGGCGCAGTTCTGCGAAGGCTACGTGGAATCGTGACAGACACGGCTGCGCTCGCGTGGAGCTCGCTAAATCGCCGGCGTGCCGCTTCAGCGTCCATCCGGTCGGTGGCTTGCCAAGAACGGGACGGCGGCGGCTAGAGTGCGGGCGTGTTCGACTTGGACGCCTATCTGGAGCGGATCGGCCTGGACGGGCGCCCGAGCATCGCGCAGGTGCACAGGGCGCACCTCACCTCGATCCCGTTTGAGAACCTCGACCCGCACCGGGGCCTGCCGGTGTCGCTGGCGGTGGAGGACCTCGAGCGCAAGCTCGTTACCGAACGCCGCGGCGGCTACTGCTTCGAGCAGAACCTGCTGCTGAAGGCAGCCCTTGAGGCGCTCGGCGCGGAGGTGGACATGCTCCTGGCGCGCGTGCGGCTGGGCGCGGAGCCGGGCGTGGTGCGGCCCCGCAGTCATCTTTTCCTGCGCGTTAGCGGGGACGGGGCAGGCTGGCACGCCGACGTGGGGTTCCCCCGCGGCATCCTCGAGCCGATCCCTTTCGGGCCGGGCCCGACGCAGAAGCAGTCGGGTTGGAGCTTTCGCGTCGTCGAGGAGGACTCCGAACTCGTGCTTCAGAAGCTGGCGGGGGACGAGTGGGCCGATGTTTGCGGTTTTCTCCCGCAGCCAGTTCCGCTCATTGACGTCGAAACCAGCAACTGGTGGACCTCCACGCATCCGCGCTCGCTGTTCGTCACCGGCCTGATCGTGGGTGTTCGTGGGGATGACGGCACGGGCGCGCTGCTGTGCGATTGGAGCGAGCTATCGCTCAGCGAGCAAACGCCGGCGGGCACGAGCGTGACGCCACTCGAGCGGGAGGCTATACCTGAGCTGCTTGCCACGCGCTTCTCGCTCCCCGGCTTCACGCTCGCCGCAGACGGGCGGCTTGTCCTCATCAACGCCGGGTAGTCGAAGGGCTGGTGTCTCGCGGACTCACCCGCGGAGACAGCCCCCGCGCTCGTCACACCCGAGCTGACCATCGGTCATATTCGAGCCGCTTCCAAGCTAGCCGGGTAGCACGCCACGCAGCGGCTGAGGGGCGGAGTCGAACGGCGTTGGAGGCCCCACGCTCTGGTGTACCCTTGGGGTGGGAATGTTTACTTACGATCAGCGCGTGCCGTTTAGATTGTGCGGTGGGTCTCGGGGAGAGGGTCCCGGCCCTCGTGCCACTTGAACGACCGTAAGGAGGGGCGTTGTGCGGCGTGGCAGGGGGGAGGTTTCGATTGGTCGCCGCTGCTCAGTGTCGGCGCTTGGCCCGAGTGGGTCCTCCGGCGGGTCGTGAGATGAGGCAGCAGCGATCAGGGCTGAGCTGCCGGACATTTGCTCAGGCCGCCGTAGCGGGGGCGTTCGCGCTTCTCTGCTCAACGGTCGCCCAGGCGAGTGGGCTCTCGCCGCTGCCGCGCAGCGACTACGGCGTGCGCTCAGTGTGCGGCGCGCCCGTGCCCGGTCGCGTCTCCTGCCTTGCGCTGGAGCTCGTGCCCAAGACCGCGGCGGCGCGCGCCCGCACGCATCCGCTGGGGATGCGCACCGCCCAGGCGATCGCGGCGGGCAGCGCGGCTCAGGGCGCCGATGGACTTGGGCCGGCGCAGCTGCGTAGCGCCTACTTCCCCGGCGAAGAACCGCGAGCGCCCGTCTCGCAGCCGCAGACGATCGCACTCGTGGATCCATACAACGACCTGGGGGCGGAAGCCGACCTGAAGGTCTACGACGAAGAATTTGGGTTGCCCACATGTACCGCTGCCAACGGTTGCTTCGAACAGGTCAACCGGAACGGTGAAAAGGGAAAACTCCCGTTTCCGAGCAGCGTGGGGGAACGGCACGAAGCCGAACTGCTGTGCGAAGACGGGAACGGCCTCGACAGCCAAGCGGCGTGCGAAACGGTGGAAGAAGCCGATGGATGGTCGGTGGAGATGTCGCTCGACATTGAGATGGCCCATGCGATCTGCCAGAACTGCCACATCGTGCTCGTGGAGGCGCAAGACAGTGAACGCGCGAGCTTGGAAGCAGCCGAGGAGACCGCTGCGCGTCCGCGCGGCGACGGAGGCGTCGGCGCGGGAGAGGTGTCGAACTCGTGGGGCGGGGGTGAACCGGTGTCTGACAGTGAAGCGTTCAACCACCCCGGCGTGGTCGTCACCGCGTCGGGTGGTGATTCCGGCTATCTGGGCTGGAAGGCGAGTGAAGAAGGAGGCGCTGCAGGCGTGAACTACCCTGCTTCCTCGCCGCATGTCGTCTCGGTCGGCGGTACGAGTCTGACGATGACGGGCGAAAACGGGCAGGCGTGGGCGAGCGAGTCCGTCTGGGGCGGCTCCGGTGGCGGCTGCAGCGTCAACTTTCCTGCGCAGACGTGGCAGAGCGAAGTGAGCGACTGGTCCTCAGTCGGCTGCGGCACGGGCTCTGAAGCCAGGCGCGCCTCCAACGACCTCGCGGCCGACGCCGACCCCTACACGGGTGTCGCGGTATACGACTCGGTGCCCTACCTGAATCCGGGGGAGCGTCCCCGCGATGGCAGCCCGCCCGGGTGGTTGCCGATCGGCGGCACGAGCGTTGCCTCGCCGATCGTCGCCTCGATGTTCGCGCTCGCGGGCGGCTCGCACGGCGTCGCCTACCCCGCACAGACGCTCTACTCCCATCTCGGGTCTGGTCTCCTGCACGACATCGCCGAAGGGGGGAACGGCAGGTGCGAAGGCTTCTATGAAGACGGCTGCAACGGCTCGATGGTTCCGCTTTCGCCGGAAGATTGCGGCCGCGGGGCCCTGATCTGCAACGCATCCGCGGGCTACGACGGTGCGAGCGGTGTGGGGACCCCCGACGGGGTCGGGGCCTTCGCGCCGGCGCGTACCCACACGCACGGTGCGGGCTCTCCCGAAGCGCCGCTCACCGAAGCGTGCGGCGAACCGGCCGGCGCCACGGAAGCGAAGGCGTGCGGCACGCTCGATCCGCACGTCGATGCGATGACCGGCTACTACTTCGCCTACAACAAGGGCAGCAGATGCCTTGGTGGCAGGGAAACGGCGCTCGTGCCTGAAGCGCAGCGCGAACACCTCCCGGTCTCGGCCGAGCTGGTGGGCCTGGAAGCGGACACCGAATACGCCTACTGCCTGATCGCCACCGACACCTCCGGCGAAACCGAAGGCTCGGCGGTGACGTTCACGACCGCGCCGCTCGCGCCACGTGCGCCCTCCACCCGTTCCGCGACCGGCGTCGCCTCTGAAACGGTCACGCTCGAGGGCAGGCTCACGGCCGAGTGGGCGCCGACCACGTGGTACTTCGAATACGCGCCAGGCGGCAGCTGTCACGGTGCGGGAGCGTCGAGGACGCCCGAAGCGCAGGATACTCACCCGGATGAACCGACCGATGTGAGTGCGTCTGTGGGCGATCTCGAACCGGGCACCGAATACTCGGCTTGTCTGATCGCCGCGAACGCGGTCGGATCGGGGGCCGGCGCGCCGATCTCCTTCATGACCAAGGCGATCCCCCCCAGGGTCGTGTCCGTGGCCGTGGCCGGACAGCCAGGCTCCAGAGAAGCGACGATCGAAGGGCACGTCCTGCCGGGCGCGCGGCAAGCGAAGTGCGAACTGGAGTACGGCGTAACCGAAGCGTACGGCATCCACGTACCATGCAGGGAAGGTCTGGTCGGCTCAAGCGACTCTGACGCCGCTGCGGTCGTGCACGTTACGGGCCTTGAACCCGGCACTGCATACGACTACCGCCTGATCGTCGAAAACTCGAGTGGCCCAAGCGCGCCCAGCGAGGGGAGGGGCACGTTCACGACGCAGACCGCGACGCCGTCGCTGAGCGCCGAGAGCGCCTCGGAAGTGGGCTCCTCCGGCGCCCTGCTTTCAGGTACGGTTGGCCCTGAAGGAGCACGCACGCGCTACTGGTTCGAATACGGGGCGACGGAAGCGCTCGGCCAGAGCACCCCCGGCGGCGAAGTGCCCGCGGGCGTCGGTGTGGTGCCACTGGTGCCCGAAGCGATCTCCGGCCTCACGCCGGGCACGCTCTACCACTACCGCCTGCGGGCCAAGAACCAGTGGCATGAAGCCTTCGGCGAAACGCAGACGTTCACGACCGCGAGCGCACCACCCAGCGGCTCGCCGGGTGGCTCATCGACCACCTCATCCGGCGGATCGTCCACCAATTCGCCCAGCGGCTCGGAGCTGGGAATATCCTTGACGCCGCCCATCGGCCAGTCGCTCGTTCCGACCCTGACACCCGGCGCAACGACGACACCGACGGCGCCGAAGAAGACCGTGAAGCAGGTCGCAAAGTGCAAGCGCAACCAGCGGCGCGAGCGTGGCAGGTGCGTAAAGAAAAAGAAGAAGCGGCGGGCCGTCGGCAAGCGCTCGAGCCCCACCTCGAGCCGGCAGAGGGCAACAAGTTGAGCAAAATGGTGAAGGAGTTCGTCGTCCAAGCCCAGCGGCAGGTCGACCACGGCGGGGCTCATGGTGTGATCCTCCTACGCACGCATGTCGTGCTGATCGCGCTCTTGTGCTGTATGGGTGCGATCGCTGCCACGCCGGCCGGTGCGGTGGGCCTCGCCGGAGGCGGCGATCACTCGTGCGTGCTGCGCTCCAGTGGCCACGTCGATTGCTGGGGCTGGAATCAATACGCACAGTTGGGCGATGGCAACAATGCCAGCAGCGGCACTCCAGTCGAAGTCCAGGGGGTGTCGGGCGCGACCCAGCTCGCGGCGGGCGGCGACGACTCGTGCGTGGTGCTTCCGAGCGGCCACGTCGATTGCTGGGGCTGGAACGGATACGGGCAGCTCGGGGACGGCACCGAAGAAAACGGGCCCGTGGAAAACGGCAGCCTCCCGGTCGAAGTGCAGGGGGTGTCGGATGCGACCCAGGTCGCGGTCGACAACCATTCGTGTGCGCTGCTGTCCACCGGCCACATCGACTGCTGGGGCGCCGGCTACTATGGAGCGCTGGGGAACGGGAAAGAAAAACGCAGCAGCACCCCGGTGGAAGTGCGGGGTATCTCAAACGCGGTGCAGGTCGCGGCAAGCGACGAAAGCTCGTGTGCGTTGCTGTCGGATGGTCACGTCGATTGCTGGGGCAGGAACGAAAACGGGCAGTTGGGGGACGGCACCACCACCAGCAGCAGCGTTCCGGTTGAAGTGCGAGATCTCTCCGACGCCACCCGGGTCTCGGCCGGTGAATCCTACTCGTGCGCTGTGCTGTCCAGCGGCCACATCGACTGCTGGGGCGCCAATTACTATGGACAGCTCGGAGACGGGACAAAGGCAAACAGCAGCACTCCGGTCGAAGTCCAGGGAATCGCCAATGCCACCCGGGTCGTGGCGGGCGAAGGCGTCAGCGAACACTCGTGTGCGTTGCTGTCGAGCGGGCACATCGACTGCTGGGGCAGCAATGAATCCGGACAGCTCGGGAACGGCGTCACCGCCAGCAGCACCACCCCCGTTGAAGTGCAAGGAGTCGCAAACGCCACCGCGGTCACGGCCGGGCGCCACGCCTCATGTGCGTTGCTGTCGGGCGGTCATGTCGAATGTTGGGGCGGGAATGAAGTGGGACAGCTCGGGGAGGGAACGATGGGTGACAGCAGCGTTCCGGTGCAGGCGACGGGCATCTCTGACGCGACCCAAGTCACGGCAGGCGCCTCCCAGTCGTGTGCCACGTTGTCGACTGCTCATCTCGAGTGCTGGGGCGGGAATGGAGCCGGGCAGCTCGGGGACGGGGGCGAAGAAAACAGCGAGACTGAGGTTGAAGTGCGGGGAATCACGAACGGGAGCCAGGTCGCGGCAGGCGGCGAACACTCGTGTGCGTTGCTGTCCACCGGCCACATCGACTGCTGGGGTGGTAACAGATCCGGGCAGCTCGGAGACGGGAGCGAAACGGCCAGCGACACCCCGGTCGAAGTGCAGGGGATCTCCAATGCAACCCAGGTCACGGCGGGCGAATCTCACTCGTGCGCGCTTTTGTCCACCGGCCATGTCGACTGCTGGGGCAACGACGATTTTGGGGACCTCGGGAATGGAAGCGAAACAGACAGCAATACTCCGGTGCAAGTGCAGGGGATCTCGAGTGCGACTCAGGTCGTGGCGGGCAACTACCACTCGTGTGCGTTGCTGTCGAGCGGCCGTGTCGATTGCTGGGGCAACAACGAAGCTGGGCAGCTCGGAGATGAAAGCGAAGCAAACAGCAGCACACCGGTCGAAGCGCGGGGGGTAGCGAACGCGATCCAGGTCACGGCGGGCTACTACCAGTCTTGTGCGCTTTTGTCCACCGGCCATATCGAGTGCTGGGGCGACAACAGGTACGGGGAGCTCGGTGATGGGAGCAAAGAAGACAGCGACGTCCCGGTTGAAGCGCGGGGGGTGTCGAACGCCACCGAGGTCACAGCAGGCAGCGGCCAATCGTGTGCGCTTTTGTCCACCGGTCGTGTGGACTGCTGGGGCGATAACTCTTGGGGGGGCCTTGGTGATGGGAGCGAAGAAGGCAGCGATGTCCCCGTTGAAGTGCAGGCGGTGTCAAACGCCACCGAGGTCGCCGCCGGTAACGGGTACTCGTGTGCGTTGCTGCCTACCGGCCAGGTGGACTGCTGGGGTAGGAATTATTCGGGGGAACTCGGCAACGGGTTGGCGTGGAGCGCAGTGCCCAAGGAAGTCGTGGGACTGAACCCTGGAGAACTATCGGGCTCGGGGCCGAGCGGTCCGTCGGCGGTAACCGGCGGAGCGTCGTCTGTGACGCAGAGCTCGGCGACGTTGGAAGGGTCGGTGAATCCGAACGGCAACGCCGTCACGTCGTGGTGCCGTTTCGAATATGGGCCCAGCGAAACGTACGGGTCCAGCATTGAGTGCCCGGCGACACTCACCGGCGGGTCGAGCGCAGAGGATGTCTCCAGCTCGCTGACGGGCCTCTCCGTGGGCACGAGCTATCATTACAGGATTGTGGCTGTGAACGCCGCGGGCGGCATCAGCTACGGGGCAGATAAAACGTTCAAAACCACACTGAGCCTCTCGGTGAGCGGCCCGCTGGGCGGCGCCTTCGCCGGCAGCCCGATATCAGCCTCCTCGATCTCCGCGATGGTCACGGCCGGGTCCGCTCTGGCCGGCGCGATCACGTTCACGGTGTTCGGCCCACAGTCCTCGCCACCCAGCTCGTGCACCTCCGGCGGCGCCACGGTTGGCACTGCGAGCGTGTCCGGCGGCGGCTCCTACCAGCCATCCGCGGGCTTCATCCCGCCCAGCCCTGGCGATTACTGGTGGTATGCCAGCTACGGCGGGGGTGCCGGCGACCAGCCGGCCAGCTCGACATGCGGGGCGGGCATGGCAGAGACGACCGTCGTGTCCAAAGCCACACTGAGCCTCTCGGTGAGCGGCCCGATGGGCGGGATCGCGGGCAGCCCGATTCCTGCCTCGTCGATCTCCGCGACGCTAGCGGGTGGGTCTGCCCCGACCGGTGCGGTGGCGTTCACGGTGTTCGGCCCGCAGGCCTCGCCCCCCAGCTCGTGCGCCTCGGGTGGCACCACGGTCGGCACCGCGAGCGTCAACGGCAACGGGACGTATCAGCCGTCCGCCGGCTTCACCCCGGCCAGCCCCGGCGAGTACTGGTGGTACGCCAGCTACAGCGGCAGTGCCGGCGATGAACCGGCCAGCTCGGCGTGTGGGGCGTCGATGGCGCAGACGCTTGTGTTCGCCGCACAAGTGACCGGGTCCGGGACAGGGCCCAGCCTGGGGCCCGGGTCGGGTCCCGGTACGGGGACCGGCGCCAAGCAACCCGCTCCCACGCTCTCGCGTGTCGGGCTCGGCTCCAAGCACCTCACCACCGCCAAGAAGGCATTCGCTCTGAAACTCGCCATCTCCCAGGCCGCGACGATCGAGGTGCTCATCGCTGAAACCGTCACTGCTCACAGGCTCAAAGGCGTGTGCAAGCACACGGCCAAGAGGGGCAGCAGGTGCACAACCACGGCCAAGCGACGTACCCTCACGTTCTCCGGCTCGGCGGGCTCGAATACGTTCAAAATCAAGCTCGCCGGCCTCGGCAAGGGCTCCTACACCGCCACGGTCACCGCCGAGAACGCCAACGGCGAGTCGACGCCGATCAAGCTGACTTTCACGATTGCCGACAGGTAGAGGAGTGTCGAGCACACGGCCGGCGGGAGAGCGCGGGGCGATAAGTTTGGGGCGCTGCGGCGGTCACTATAAAAGGTTTCGAGAGCACGGAGGAGCGGGAATGAGCAAGCTGAGAGGATTCGCGAGCGCAGAGGAGTGGGCATGAGCAAGCTGAGACTCAGCATCACGATGTCGCTGGACGGCTATGTCGCAGGTCCCAACCAGAGCGAGGAGAACCCGATCGGAGTTGGGGGGATGGAGCTGCACAAGTGGTTCTTCCCGCTCAAGGCGTTCCGGGAGATGCACGGCGAGCAGGGCGGCGTCACCAACGTCAGTTCTTCGGTTGTGGAGGAGCGCCGCGCCAACATCGGCGCCACGATCATGGGACGCAACATGTTCGGCGGCGGCACCGGACCGTGGGGCGAGGATCCGTGGCGAGGCTGGTGGGGGGAGGACCCGCCCTACCACCATCCGGTGTTCGTGCTCACTCACCACGCGCGCGAGCCGCTCGAGATGCTGGGCGGCACCACCTTCTATTTCGTGACCGACGGAATCGAGTCGGCGCTCGCCCAGGCCAAGGACGTCGTCCAGGGGCAGGACATCTGGCTTGCCGGGGGCGCGTCGGCGGTCAACCAATACCTCGCTGCCGGCCTCGTCGAGGAGATCGACATCTCGATCGCGCCCGTGATCATGGCCGGCGGCGAGCGCCTGTTCGAGGGGCTCCAGCGCGGGGCGCTCGAGCTGACGCAGATCCGGGCCGTCGATGCACCCGGCGTCACACATATCAAGTATCAGGTCGGCTGAATTACGAGATCGAGGCAGTCTCATATTCCGGCGGACTGCGGGCGTGACGCGGCGCGTCCGAGCAGATAAGGCACGATTTGGTGATGGAGGGGTTGGGTCGCCGCCCAGATTAGGCGTGCCCCCCGCTTTTCATAGCGCACAAAGCTGCCCACGACGACCCGTGAGCCCTCGACCTGAAACACGAGGTGAGCGGTCCCGAGCAGTGCTGCTTGGACGCTCAGGACGATCAGGTCGGTTGCCGCGGTCGCGATCTTCCAGCCGAGAACATGATTGGGGGAGGGCCGCGGCCCCAGTCGCAGACCCAGGCCGATCGTCCAACCCGTCACTATGAACGTTCGCAGTGCCCGCGGGGCGTCCTCGAATGTGGCCCGTGCCCACTGCTCGGCTGAACGCGTATCCCCGTCGGCGATCGCAACCTCCCAGGCTGCCGCGTAGTGAGGTTCGCCGAGCGTGTCGAGCGCGCGTAGCTGCTCGCTCGGGTCGATACGACGAGCACGCACCGCGTCAACTCGGCTCACGAGGGGAAGTGACCAGGAAATCGTGAGCGACGGAGCGGGCGGCCGAGCACGAGACGCCGACGGCCGTCAGGTTGTTGAGGCGCGCAAAGTGGCGTCAGCCGCTTCATGGAAGGAGCCTATCGCGGCCTGCCCCTACCCGTCAGTGGACGACCGCGCGAGCGCCACCAAGCACCGCGAGCGCGAGTTCAGCGTTTGATGCGGATCACGAAATAGTCGGAGCGGATCTTCGCCGTCCCATCGCTCGCGGGGTTGAACCGGCGAACGAGGTCGGCGAACGCCTGCAGGAACTCTTCCCAGCGGTCCTGCGGCTCGAGAACTCGCCGGGCGATCACGAATGGCCCAAAATCCTCGGCGTAGCGCTGCACGGCGTCCTCGACCGAGGGGAAGTCGAAGTCGACGGTCTCGCGTTCGATCGTGGCCGAGGCGCCGGCGGCGGCGAATGCTTCCTGCGCGTGCTCCTCAACTCCCCACAGCGGTGGCGGCTGCACGCCTGGCGGTGGAGGCGGCATGAACGAGCCCGTCAGCTTGAACAGCTCGCCGGCGAAGCCGTCGTTGACCCAGGTCGTCATTGCGATCTGTCCCCCGGGCCGGCAGACCCGGACCAGCTCGGCGGCCGTGCGGAGATGATCGGGCGCAAACATCGCACCGAACGTCGAGGTCACGCGATCGAAGCTCGCGTCCTCGAACGGGAGGTCTTGCGCGTCGGCCTCGACCCACTCGACCTCGACGCCGGCCGCGGCCGCGCGGCGGCGCGCATGCTCGAACAGCTCGGGCGTTACGTCGCAGCCCACCACCGTCGCCCCGCGCAGCGCAGCCGGGATCGCCACATTGCCGCCGCTGCCGGTCCCCACGTCCAGGAGACCGGTCCCTCGCTCGACCCCGATCCGATCGAGCACGAGGGCACCAACGGGCTCTACAAGTCGGGAGAAGCTATCCCAATCGCCCGATGCCCATGTCGCCCGCGCTCGCTGACGAAACTCCTCGGTGACACCCATCACCCGATGCTACACCCCCTTGGCGGGCCGAGCGAGTGACCCGCCCAACCGGATGGAGCCGCCCAAAACACGGCTCCATCCTCTCTGAGGCGAAATACGTCCCGTCGGGCGATTTCACCGGCCTGCGGGTGCGCGCCGTGAGGCGGGCAAGGACCTCTAAACGGACCCCTCTCTCGCGGCCGGCTCGGTCGAGTCGATGAACTGGACGAGCACGTCGAGCAGGCGCTCGGGCTCGTCAAGCTGGGGGAAGTGCCCTGAGTGCGGGAACACCTCCAGGCGACTGTTGGGCATCCGTTCGTGGGTCGCGTATCCGTGGGAGACGGGGATGATCGAGTCGCGCTCGCCCCAGATCAGCAGGAACGGGAGATGTTCGGCGAGGTACAGCCGGTTTGACGCGTCGACCCGCTGGCCACCGGGCTCGACGACCGAGCGCAGCGTGTGGACGAAGGCGGCACGGGCGGCGCTGTCGGAGAGGGTCGAGTGCCCGCGCGCCATCTCCTGGAGATCTGTTCCGAGGCCCAAACCCAGCCGGCTGAGCAAGTCGCCGGCTCGTGCGCCGGCGTCGAGTAGGCGGGTTGCCGCGAGCAGGGGCAGCACGAATTCGGAGCCGGGAAGTGTTGCGGCCCGAAGCAGCCAGTTGACGTCGCGACCAAGGCCACCGCTGTCAATCAGGACGAGTCGCTCACAGCGCTCAGGGAACTGGTAGGAGAACTGCATCGCGATCCCTCCGCCGAGCGAATGCCCCACAAAGGTTGCCCGCTGGTGTCCGAGCGCGAGCAGTAGGTCACGCAGGCTGCTCGCGTGAGCGCCGAGTGAATAATCGCCCTTGGGCTTGGCCGACTCGCCGTGACCGGCCAGGTCGGGGGCGATCACGGTAAAGCGCTCGGCGAGGTAGGGCATCACCCGCTTCCAGGTCGCCGAGCTGGAGGTGATCCCATGGACGAGCACGACGACCGGGCCGCTGCCCGCTTGGCGGTAAGCCACGTCGTGACCGTGCAAGGTCGTGTGCCTGACCTCTTCGCGGCTGCGCTTTATTCGAGGCGGCATCCGAAGCTCCAGTTATAGCTCGCACCCGTCCCGCCCGGCCTGCACGCGCCGATCTGAGGGCGGTGAAGCGGGCCTATGGCATGGCGGTCAAAGATGTCATGCTCGCCGCGGTCGCGGTACGCCGTGCGCGCCTATCTGATCCGCGAGGGCGAGGCGCTCGCTGAGCTGCTCGCCTGCACCCACCAACATCAGCCCGGAAGATCATGGTGTGAGTCGCCTCGCCCCTCATGACTCCTCCGGCCGCCGGCGCTCGCGCTTGCGTTCGGTGCCCCGGCGCTTGGCGGCGAGCCGGCGCTCTCGTGAGGCTGCGGTGGGGCGGGTGGCGCGGCGGCGCTTGGGGGTTGCCAGCGCCCGCGCCAGTCGCTCGCCGAGGCGGGTGAGGGCCAGCTCGCGGTTGCGTACCTGCGAGCGCCCGTCCTGGGAGATGGCGACCACCCGCGGGCCGGCGCGTGTGAGAATTCGCGCGCGCTGGGCGTCGGTGAGGGTGGGGGAGGCGAGCACGTCGAAGATCGCTTCCACGCGAGATGCGGTGACGTTGGCGTGCTGGCCCCCCGGGCCCGAGGAGCGGCTGGTGCGCACCGTCACCTCCGCGAGAGGGATCGTCAGCTCGGTGGTGATCCGCAGTTGGCGATTGGGGTCTTTCGCGGCCTCGCTCACCGTCGTCAATCTACGCTCAGTGCGAGGTGCTGGACACGGTGACGTGCAGTGTGCCGACGCTCTGCCACGCCCCCGGCGTCCCGGCGAGCCTCCAGTCGACGACGTTGTAGACGTGCACCGCCAGCGCGTCGATTTCGCCGTTGACGCCCGCCACCACCGTCGCCGTGCCTTCGGGGGGGCGGGGGGTTGCACGCCACGCGGTGGCGGGGGCGCCGATGCGCAGGCGGCTCCCGTGCGGAGTGCTGAGGAGCAGCAACGTCTGGTTGTGCGGTGCCTGGCCGGCGGCGATCAAGGCTTCGCGGGCGCCCATCACCAATGGTGGTGACTCGACCCAGTGGTGCCCGCCGTCGGTGCTCCAGGCGGCGAGGAGCGTGTTCTGGGAGGGGGAGGGGAAGTCCACCAGGGTGAGCGTCGTGGCGCCGGAGGACGTCAGCCACAGCACCTTGCTGGGGATGCCCCGCAGCGCGGCCGGTGTAGAGGGCGCCGCGGCCCGCCAGCTGCCGTGCACGTAGGCGTACGCGCCGATCTGCGCCGCTTTGGTGCAGGTGCCGCCGGCCAAAACGCCTTCGGGGGAGAGGCTGGCGATTGCGTCGATGCTCATCAACCCGCAGCCGCGCGCGAGTGGGGTGGGGGCGGGAGTGGTTGGAGTGGTAGATGTTTGCGTGGTGGTGTGGGCGGTGGTGGTTGGAGTGGTGGACGTTTGCGTGGTGGTGGCGGCGGGAGTGGTTGGAGTGGTAGATGTTTGCCTGGTGGCGGTAGTAGTGGTGGTGTCGAGCGCGTTCGGGGTGGCGGCCAGCGCTCGCGCGGTGGTGAGCAAGCGCCATTCGCCGCCCCGCGTATTGCCCATGACGATTTCGCCCCCGTGGTTGGCGAGCAGCGCATAGGTCGTGCCGCCTGAGCCCAGCGCAAGCGAGTCGGGGACGCCCGTGAGGCCGCTTGGGAGGGGAACGGGAGTGGGAGTCCAGGCCGCGCCGCCGTTGGTGGTGAGCGCCAGCGGGGAGAAGTGCAGGTTGTAGCTTGGCAGAAACCCCGCCAGCAACGTGTAGCCCGCCGCCGCGATCGCGAGGCCGCCGTTGTCCTGCACGCCCGGTGGGGTCGCCAGCGACCAGTGCGAGCTGCCCGCGCCTCGGTGGAGCAGCTCCCAGAAGTGTTCTTCGCCCGAGCTCGCCCCCGCAGGGAGCAGTGCCCAGCTGCCACCGGCGCCCGACAGGGACGTCGCCAGCGGCGTCGCGAACGCTCGCGAGGCACTCCCATTTCCACCTCCCCCGCTGGAGCCGCACGCGGTCATGCTGGATGCGAGCAGGCAGAGCGTAAGCACGCCCGCGGCCGCGCGTCGTGGGGCGCTCATGCCTCGTTGAGAGCCTGTCGGGCAGCCTGCGCGAGGGTGACGGCGAACGACGACTTCGTGCTCGCCGTCGCGGGGCCCGGGTCGAAGTTGGCGAGCGAGCGGATGTGGCCTTCGCGGTCGACGATCGCCGCGCCGTCGGGGTGGTCTACCATCGCGCCGCCTCCTGGCACGTAGATTTCGACGCCAAACGAGCTCCACAGGCGGCGCAGCTCGCCGACGCTGCCCGTGAGGTAGATCCAGTTGGGCAGCTGTTCGAGGTGCTCCTGGTGGTCGAACGCGCGCAGGTAGGCGGGGGAGCGGTAGAGGGGGTTGGCGTTGATCGCCACGAGATCTACATTGCGGGCTTCGCCGCCGAGGAGGCTGTCGGCCTGCTTGAGCTCCTGGGCGATGATCGGGCAGTCGGTGGTGCACACCGGGTCGAGGTAGGTCACCAGCAGCACCTTCCCGTGGAGCTTTTCGAAGCTGATCGGCCGGCCGTGCTGTTCGAGCAGCGGCACGTTGGGGGGCCGCA
>Ga0187855_10001396_pt1 | contig 19183 bp, 17 predicted proteins | sample June2016WEW_8_10_2_FD_132969 | JGI IMG/M metagenome (GOLD analysis project Ga0187855, IMG submission 132969) | Peatland microbial communities from SPRUCE experiment site at the Marcell Experimental Forest, Minnesota, USA - June2016WEW_8_10 | ecosystem: Environmental > Terrestrial > Soil >...
GCTAAAGACGAGGTGTCAGCAGTGTGGCGGGGGCTGGATGCCGGAAAATATTTCTGGCGTTCCGGCAGGGAAAAGTGTTTTTTACTTGACATCCCCTTTAATAGGACTTCTGGCCCGCGTCGTCGGGAGTCTGTCCCGGGCATAACTTCTGGCCCGGAATAATTGTGCACGATCACCAGAAGGACGGCGGAGGACCGTGACGACCAACGGCAAACGACCAACGGCAGCTATTTCAGCAAGTACTCCTTCACAAACATCACCGTAGCGTCGAACTGGTAGTCCTGGTTCTTCTTGTTGGCGAAACCATGGCCTTCGTCCTTGGCCATCAGCCACCACACTGGCGTGCCGTTCTGGCGAACGATATTCACCATCTGCTGCGACTCCGTGTAGCACAACTAAAATGTAATTCCTATGATATCCATAACGGCTGACAATCCACAGGAAGTAGCGCGTCGAATCGCAAGATCTTCCCGCCGAATGCAACTGTGCGCTTCGACATCTACCCGCGGAACAAAAACAAATCGAAGCCCTAACCTGAGGGCTGAGTGACCCTTTCGCTAGTTGCAAAACGAATCCTCGATCCACGGGTTCAAGAACCATTCCAGGGGTCAACGACATTAAGACCGCAGTCCTCGAAGTCTGCAACATTACGCGCCGCGAGCTTGGCCCCTCGCGCTTGAGCAATGGCTGCGATCTGCGCATTCGCGGGGCTGATAGGTCTGCCGAGCGCACGGCGGTGAGCGGCAATTCTAGAAAAAACTCGTGCTGCGTCACTGTCGAACCCGAAGATGCGGCCCGCCAGATCCTCGGCAAACATCGCTTCCGCCGCGGCCAGCAACCCCTCGCGACGCTTGCCCTTGGTGAGCAATTCAATGCCATAGAAGATTTCTGCCTCGGTGATTGATGTCGTAACGAGTTCTGCTGCTGGTTGCTTCGCAACCCATGTCACAACCCGAGGAGAGGGATTGGGCCTCATGAGTTCGGACAGCACGTTTGTGTCGAGGATGATCATTCGTCAAATCCCGGGGCCTGGCGCATAGCATCGCGTCGCGGCAACTCAAATTCGAGCCCGCCAAACGCCAAGAATCGTTTTTGAATGGCCTCCGCCAAGTTTCCTTTTGCCGGTGAGGAAGCGGTAAGAGCTGAGCGCAAGATCTCCCTGGCCTCCTCCTCCATCGAACGTCCGTGATGGGCGGCACGGACCCTCAACCGGGTCTTGGTTTTCTCGTCAAGTTGTCGAATCGTTAATGTCGCCATGCTGTCAATGCTATCACTGCTAGCCACGGATGCAAAGTGGCGTGGCCAGGCGAGGACCGTCGTTTCGCGCCCACACTGCAGGTGCGGCGATTTGTGGTAAGTGTGTTCCAGCCCTGAACGGACTACTTTACTGGCCTGATTAACGGTGCAATAGTCGAATAATTATTCGAGTATGGTCGAGCGGCCGGCGGCGCTTTGCGTGATGCCGTCGGCGAGGCCTTTGGGAGCGGCTCAGGAGATGAACAATTTGCTACGCTGCCTTCTCATCACTGTTGCAACCTGCGCTGCCCACTAAATCTTGGCGGAGTCGCTCCATTTGTGCCGAGGCTTCTCTTATCCGTTCAGCATATTCGTGGCCTTGTCGGGGCAGAAATCCCCCGTAGTTCTGAAGCAGGAGGCTGGCGTTGGTCTCGATGGCAGAGGTGTTGGAGCGGGCTTGGTTGGAAAGGGCAGACGTCAGTTTTTCTAGCTGCCAATCGCGCACGGCTAGCTCTCGTCTGCTCGCGGCAGCTTCCTGCTCGAGCACTTGCCCGTGATAGCGGGCGAGTCCAAACAGACATGCTGTCAGCGCGAGCAGGCATGAATTGGCCACAATGGTTTCTTTCAACGCCTGGCTTAGGCTAGCATTCCTCTCGCTGTCGAATCTCGCGAAACTGCTGGCCTCCGCCAAGGAAAGCGAAGACACCAGCCCGCGAGCTCTATCCATGTACTCCATCCCTTCGTTTGATTTCACCAGCATGAATGCGCGGTGGCGATACCCCTGTTGGCGCAAACTAATAGAGCGCTCCATCTCAGCTTGCTTTGAGTTAGCCAAAGACTCCAGCTGCGATTCCAGGGATCGTTCGTGCTCCACCCGATTGGCTAGCCCTACACGAAGGCCGGCAAAATCGGCTCCGATCCTGTCCTTCGCGTTGGTGTAGGGCTGCAAGTAGGAAGGGTCCTCGGTTATCAGGAATCCGCGCTGACCTGTTTCCATATCGGCCAGGTCCTTCAGAACACCGGAGATGTGCGCCTGGATCATGGAGCTTTCCAGTGTCAGCCCCGCAAGTTTCTGCATCTGTTTCAAGTGGTTCACAGCAAGATACGCATTCCATGCCATGAAGGCGAGTAGTGCGGGGGCTCCTATTTGGAGCGCAGCTTTCCGAATCATCTTGATTATGCCGCCCTTCACGTTACGTTCAGAACACCCTCAGTCGTGATTCGACTGGCTTTAGAAATCTCCTCCGCAACCTTGACCGCTGCGTCGCCGCTCGGAACCGGTCCTTCCGCCGACATAACCGAACTGGCAGCCAAGGTGAAAAGCAGGGCATCCTCCTGCTTGTCGAAGTAAAGCACTACCTGATTCGCTGCCATATGCGTACCTCCTACCGATTGTTCTTAGGAATGATAGGCCGATTCAGCACAGGAATGAGGTTGTCTCTTTTGGTGCGCCTTAAACTAGGTGTTGAAAGGGTTGAGAATCCGCACATCAAGTTGCCTAAAATCTCGTTCGTTCCTGGTCGCAACAATCAAACGATGGACGCGTGCGGTCGCAGCGATCATGGCGTCCTCTACCAACTGGTCCGGTTTTCGATCCATGATGCGGCCCCATTCCCGAAAGCAGGGCGTATCCATCGGGAGGATCTGGTAAGAGGCAGCCAGTTGATCCGCCCAACACTCGATCTCGCTCGCTTTCGATGGATCTTGATGTCTGGTCCGCTCAATTCCCGCTTGCAGTTCGCCCAAGGTAACAGCTGAGAGGAACAACTGCTCATCCTCCTGGTCGCTGAGCCAGCCGACCACGGCGCCGTGCGGATGCGGCTTTCGGAGCTCGGAAACGACGTTGGTGTCCAGCAGGTATTTGTTCACTTGAACTCCAATGCAGCACGTCGCCGCAAATTGCGGCTCTCCGCGACCAAGTTCTCAAAGCGAGCATTGGGGGCGAGCAACAGGGCTTTGAGGCCGGGACGGGCAGCACTTTGCAGTCGGTTCCATTCCTCGATCGGCACTAAAACGGCAGTTTCAATTCCGCGACGGGTAACGACCTGCGGGCCCTTCTTGATGGTTGCATCCAATAACTCACTAAAACGCGCCTTCGCATCTTGCACTTGCCACGAAGCCAAGCATCACCTCCTACGCACGACTCTATGGTACTGACTAGTCATCTATCTAGTCAAGTACAAGACCAGAACACTCGTCTCCTGTGCCGGCCTCCAGAGAGCCGGGCCAGCGGGCACCGTCCGCCCGGGGAAGTCTCAGGTCAATCTTTCTTTGCTATACGAAAGTCGACGCCAACAAATCCTCCGTCGGGACGGATGGAGGTGTCAATCCTGTGGCTCCATGTCGAATCTTGAAGTGCGCGACAGGGGATTCCGGAGTCATTCGGCGAAGACTCAGAAGAAAACTTGATTACGCTGTGCTCGGCCTGTCACGCCAGAGTGTATTCCCGCTAAGGCCACGGAAGGATAGCGGTACATTATCCGCTTGCATAGAACATCTTTGGCCTAACGCTGATGTTTACGAAGTCGCAGCGGATTGGGCCTCATTGTCCCGCAATGGTTCCCCGGGGCCATATTCGAAATTGATCCTCTCCTGCTCGACCACCAGCGGCCGCTTCTGCACAAGGGTATGGATAGTGCCGATATATTCCCCAATAATGCCCATAAATAGCATTTGGATCGACATGAAGAAAAATACGCCGATGACCAGTGGGGCGATGCCAACGGAGAAGTGACTCCAAAAGATTAACTTGTACAGGAGGTATGCCAGCGAGACCAGAATCGAAACCAGCGCGCCCACAAAACCGGAAAAGGTCACCAGCCGCAGTGGCACCTTGGACAGGTTTGTGATCGCGAGCATCCCCATGTCATAGAGCGAATAGAAGTTGTTCTTGGTGATTCCGCGTTTGCGCTTGGGCTGACGATACGGAATATCGAAATGCCGAAAACCAGCCTCCGCGACCATGCCTCGGAAGTAGGGATACGGATCATCGAAGCTCTTAATGACTTCCACTACCTTGCGGTCATACAGGCCAAAGCCAGTGTAGTTCTCGTAGGTTTCCACGCCGGAAAGACGGTTCACCAGCCTGTAGTATTTCTTGCGGATCCAGAACATCAGACCGTGTTCGTCGCTTGCCTGCTTGACGCAGATCACAACCGGGTAACCCTCCTCCCACTTATGGATCATGTCAACAATCATCTCGGGAGGATCCTGCAGGTCGGCCACAATTCCTATGACAGCGTCGCCGCTGGCCTGATACAGCGCATGCTGGGGTGACCTTATGTGGCCGAAGTTGCGCGTATTCCTGATTACCTTTACGTTCCGGTCCTTGGCCGCGATGGCCTTCAGTTCGCCCAACGTATTGTCGGTTGACGCATTGTCGATAAAGATGTGCTCGTACTGGTAGTTGCCGGCGGCGGCGATGGCGGCGCGAACTCGGAGGTACAGTTCGTGCACATTGGGTTCCTCGTTATAACAGGCTGTGAGGACGGTCAGGGTCTTAGGCATGGGTCGCAGCCTTCTCGTCGAACCTTAGGGATTCGACATCGATCGCTTCGTTGCGCTCATACCAGGTGCGCTCATACCAGGCATAGAGGTCCCTGATCGAGTCCTCTAAATCCCAAAAACGATATCCACCCATTTCCGTCAGCATACGCGAGTTGTCCGCCGAGTACTCGGGCCCAATGCCTTCGGTCATGACGGACACACTGGGATTGCGCCCCGAGACCTGGGCCGAGACCCGGGCTATCACTCGGGCTAATTCGGATATCGCCACAGGCCGTCCGGTGCAGGCGTTGTATGCCTTGTGGCGGGCGTCGTTCTCGATGAACCACATCGTGAGCTTGACCAGGTCTTTGACGTACAGGTAGTCAAACACAACATCCTGCCGGAGCACAATCGGCAATCCTTTCAGCGCCCGGCAGCAGGCGTTGGAAATGAAGCGCACGGTATAGTCCTCGTAGGCGCCGAAAACTCCGAACAAGCGCAAATTAAGGATTCGGTCGGACCGCTCGATATGCTTGGCGCAAATGTATTTGGAAAACCCGAGCGCGTCCCTAGGCACGCGGGTATCGAAATAGTCTTCTTTTACCCTCGCTGGCAGCCCGGTCTTGTCATACTCGGCGCCAGACCCGAAGTGGATCATTTTTCCGAAACGTCCCTGGCTGCGCACCAGATTGAAAAACATGCGGCAATTGCGGTCGAGCAGGTCCGGAGGAGCAGCCAGGCGCCGGTTCGACCGCGTGGTTGCGGTATGCACGACCACATCGAAATGGTGCGCATCGAGGCATTCGCGCACCGCCTGCTCGTTTAACAGATCCAGTTCGGACGAAGATGGCGCCGACACCTCATATGTGCCGGCTAGTTGCTCTGCCAGATTTCGCCCTATGAAGCCCGAACCGCCGGTGATGAGTATGCGCATTATGCAGGCGAACCCAGACTAGCACAGGTAACGCGGGGGCTCCGACGAGAAAGCGGCCGCTGTACATCCGACGCAAACAGATCCGGAAGGGGGATGTTAGGCACGACGATGGGTTGTCTCGGGAGGGAATTCTGAGGATGGTACAGTATGAAATCTGGAGTGGTGGTCATCAATTTGGATGGAGAGATTTCCTCTTATCGGGCGCTTCAGTCTAGCCGTCACTTCGGTGTTGCATCATAGACGCAACCGTCGGGTGGTCGTTTCGGCGGGCGTCGGCATATTCCAGCGGTTGGTGCAGGTTGGCAGCACATTGGTGCTGATGCCTCTTTTACTGCGAGTGCTTGGCCCGGCGACTTTCGGAGTTTGGGGTGCTGCGGCTTCATTGGCTTGGCTGAGCGGGTTGGTCGATATTGGGACCGGCACTGCCTTGGTTACGCTGGTGGCTCGTTCGAGTGCGCTTGAAAGCGCAGAGCAAGCTCGGCGTCACGTAACAGGCGCGCTTAGCATTGGTGGCGGATTGGCTGGCTTGATGTTGCTGGCAGCCTTCCTGGCATCGCTTAATGGGAGGGCGCATGGCAGCGCTGGGCCTTACTTTATCGCTGCTATCGGACTGGCTCTGAACCTTCCGCTTAATGCCGGTAACAATGTCTGGATGGCGCTTCAGAAAGGCTATGTCTCGGGGTTCTGGGAACTGGTGCAGACGCTTTTGACCACTGCTGGCCTGATTGCAGCTACCTTGTTTACCAAAGACGTACGCGTGTTCGTGGGTATCGTTTACCTGGGTCTTGTGTTGTCTAATGTTGGGAGTCTGGTTCATCTTTTCTGGCGGCATCCGGAACTTCGGCCGGAAGGGATTTCGATTTCATGGGCAGCTATGCGGGAAGTGGCTGGTCATGGGGTGCTTTACTTTACCCTGGCTTTGACTGGTGGTCTTTCGTTCCTGCTGGATAACGTTCTGGCGCTTTCTCTGCTTGGTCCTGAGGCTTCGGCTCGCATGACTATTGCTATGCGGATCTGTGTTACGGCTATCGGCGGTATTGTGGTCTTGTCGCAACCGCTTTGGCCGGCGTTTGCGGAGGCTGCTGAGAGAGGCGATCGGAAGTGGATTCGCAAGGCTCTGGTCCGCGGCTCGGGCCTGCTGGTTGGACTTACGGTTGCTGGATCATCTCTGTTGCTGGTCTTTGGTGAGCGGCTGTTGCGGTTGTGGTTGCATACCGACCTCGGTATCGGAGTTGGTTTGCTGTGGGCAATTGCGGCTTGGGTGCTTGCTCAGGCTCTCGTTCGCATTCCGAGTCTTCTGCTGAACGGGCTGTCGATCCTTCGCTATCAGATTGCCGTGTTCTCGATTGCCACAGCGCTAGCATTCGCATTGAAATTCACGCTTGCTCCTTACTTTGGGGTTTCCGGAATCCTCTGGTCCACGACTGCGGTCATCTTTCTTATTGTGGTGCCGGCGAGCATCTGGCGAATTTTTCGGTGGGCATCGCTTCCCGCTCCGCGAGCGGGAGAACTGGCTGAGAATCGGGCCGAGGAGATTCTGGGCAATCTTTTGTCTTAAGGCGTTTTAAGGAAGACCATTCAAATAGTAACTGCCCAAGGGGACTGGGGCAGTTTCGAGGGGCGCCTTGGGAGACGGGCACACTTCGGACCTGGCCTAAGGGGTCAATCCCGGGATCCAAGGCGTTTGCGAACGTCGGGCAGAGGATGGCCAAAACAGCAATTCGCAGATACCGCTCGACGTTGATTCCGGAAAACAAACGAGCGAGATATGCTCACGAGTATTTAGCCAGTTCTTCGTTCAAGCAAGCTTTCTCTTGTCGTGTCGTTATCGTGGTTGGCCGCCATTGCTTTTCCGCCCGCCACCGATATGATATTTTCTTAGCACTTATGCTAGACCTTTTCATTGCACGACCGGCGTTTCAAGCCGCACAGCGTTTCGTCAGTTGGTTCGGGTGCGAACTCGTTTACTGCAGGCCAGCCAATCGCGACATCAAGGATGCGGATTATTACCGACCGATGTTCAGTCCGTGGCTTACTCCCGAGTGGAAGAAACGATTGCGAGCCGACGATCCCCGATCGCTCGTACCTTTGCCTGCAAAATACGTGCTTTACTGTTTGGCCCTCGACGCAACTGGGCGCTGTAGCGGGGAGATCGCCGAGTGCGGCGTATACAAGGGCGGATCGGCGAAAATCCTTGCTGAACTTGTGCCCACCCGGCCGTTACATTTGTTCGATACCTTCGAGGGAATGCCCGCGACCGATCCTGCGCGCGACCTTCATAAGGCTGGCGATTTTTCGGACACTGACCTTGCTTCTGTCCGCGAATATCTGTCCGATCACGAGAACGTAATTTGCGTGCCGGGCCTGGTCCCGGATTCACTCGGAGTCACCAAGGACCGCACTTTCTCTTTCGTCCATATTGACCTGGACATCTACTCGGCGATTAAATCGGCTTGCGAATTTTTTTATCCCAGGATGCAACCGGGCGGCGTGTTGTTATTCGATGACTATGGTTACGCGAGTTGCCCTGGTGCTCGGGCGGCTGTCGATGAATTCTTCGCGGACAAACCCGAAGTGCCGGTGGCAATCGCAACCGGGCAATGTTCGGTGCAAAAGCGTTCGGAGGCCATCTCAGTTACTCGCGGGTCTTTCTTTCCGGAATCACGTGCCGGATGATTCTGAAAAGGCGACTCCAGCTTGCTTAGTGGTCTCCAGCTTTGCCGGTTTTGGCTGACGGCCCGTTGCTGCTGCCGGCAAGTCCGCGCCCGTAGATGGCGTCCTTGAGCGACGGAATGCTGGCATACGGACTGTCGATGGCGTCGATGGTGATGGGCTGATCTTTGGGGTCGGCTTTGAGGATGACTTCGCCGCGCATCAGTTCGCGGCAGGAGATCTGGCCCTGCTGGAGGGGGACGGCGAGATAGACATCTTCGTCCTGGAGAACGTGGCCTACGGGGAGATCGCGGGTGGCGTAGACTCCCCGGACGAGGGCGTCTAGATAGGCGATCTCGTTTTGCGGAGGCAGACGCTTTTGGGTGCCCGGGGCTCCGCACATGCTCTTGGCGCGATGAAAGGCTTTGAACCAGGTGTCGACCTGCTCGGGGAGCGAGCAGTAGGGAGAAACGGTCATGCCCTCGGTCTGGATGTCGACGTGGCGCTCGAAGGTGCGTGCGCCTTTGGCGTAGGCCATGAGCATGGAGGACGTCCAGTCGTGATACTCGTGGGTGGAAAATCCGATGGTGTGATTGGGATAGCGATTACGGAGGAAGTCGATCTGATTGAGTTCGAGGTCGCGATCCTCGGTGGGATAGAGCGAGACGCAGTGGTTAATGGCCAGCGGGATATGACGATTGTCGAAAAACGTGACCAGGTCGTCGATGTCTTTTAGGGAAGAGCCTCCGGTGGAGACGATCATCGGCTTTTTCGTTTTCGCCATTCTCTCGATGAGGACCCAGTCGTTGCAGTCGGAACTGGCGATTTTGAGGATGGGGATGCCTACCTCGCAGCAGAATTCTACAGAGGTCTCATCGAACGGAGTTGCCATGGGGATGCAGCTGGCTCCGCGGATGGCTTGGACTAGCCTGGCGTAATCCGCTGCCTGGAGGCGCGTGTCCATGGTTTTCTTGATGTAGCGGATGTCGTCGCGGTGGCGGAAGTCCTGGTGGATGAAGCTGTCGACGTCGCGCAATTGCAGCTTGATGGCGGCGCGAACGTTGTTGAAGCGCACCACTTGCGCGTAGGCGGCTATGATTTTCAGGCCGCGCTCTACGTTTCCTAGGTGGTTGTTGGCTAACTCCAGGACAAACAACTCATCAAAAATATCCGCACCGGTCATGACTCGTCCCTCCCTGCTTGCTGTCTTTTGCTAGTTATCTTCTGCTAATTATCCTTGATGATATTCGATGCCAGTTCGTCGGCGTCTAGGAAGGGGTACATGTCCTCCAGGGCCGGCGTCACGATCTTGCCGTCGGGCAACTGTTTTGATTTGATGCGTGGTTCGAACTCTTGTTTCGGGTCTAGCATGACCTCGATCAGGGCCGGGCCGGGCTGGTCGAGGGCGGCCTCTACCTGGGGCATGTCGGACGCGCGATCTATGCGCAGGCTGGGAATTCCGTAGGCGCAGCCAACTTTCACGAAGTCGGGGAATGAAACGCCGCTGGTTGGGTCTGCGCCGGTTAGGCGTCCGAAGAAATTGGATTGGGTGGCGCGCATCGAGAGGTAGCCGCCGTTGTTGAGCACAAAAAGTTTGACCGGAAGCCGGTGGTGCTTGATGGTTTGCAACTCCTGAATATTTAACTGGAGGCTGCCGTCTCCGGCCATGCAGATCACCCTGGCACCGTTGCGTGCCACTGCCGCGCCGACCGCGGCCGGCAGATCGTATCCCATGGATGCCGACCCGGAATTCGAGATGAGGCGCTGGCCCTTGCGAATTTGCATCACCTGAAAAGTAACGATGCAGGCAGTTGCGTCTCCGCAGATCACTACATCATCTTCCTCCAGCAGACTTGAGAGTTGCTCCATGAACTGGTAGGGATCCATCGGAGACACCGGTTTCCGCTGGTGATCCTTCATGACGGGATAGCGCGCCACGCGCTCACGGCACCACTCAAGCCATTCTTGATGGCGGGGCGCGTAGGAGGAGCGGTCACATTGTGCGGCTAGTTCTTTGAGAAGGAATTTCAGATCGGAGTGAATGGCGAGATCGGGGCGAACTAGCGGTTTGTGGAGCTCGGATGCATCTATATCGACCTGAATCTTGAATGCACGCGGCGCGAAAGACTGCCAGTTGTAGCTGACCTGACGAACATTCAGCCGTGAACCCAGCACCAATACCAGATCCGCATTTTGTACGGTGAAGTTTCCCGCGCGGTCGCCGATGGTTCCGGGGCGGCCACAAAAGAGCTTGTCGTCGCTGGCGATCAAATCGTGCGTCCAAGCGGTTGTAACCGGGATTTGCAGCTTCTGGACGAGATGGTGGAATTCGTCTAACGCACCTGCGATCCTTACGCCGGTTCCGGCGAGAATCACTGGTCTTTTTGCGGCGCGAATTCGGTCGAGCACCTCGCTACTTTGCTTCCTGACTTCCGCCTCGCTCCAGAGAGGAGCATCCTCGGCTGGATCGTACGCGCGCATGCTGGCCTTATCGACTTGGGCGGATTGAACGTCGACGGGAATGTCGAGCCAACAAGGTCCGGGCCTCCCGGATTTTGCCAAATGCCAGGCACGCTCGAGGTGATATCGGATGGAGAGAGGATCATCGATCATCACCGCATACTTCGTGATGTTCCCGATCATGGCGACAATGTCGATTTCCTGGTCTCCGAGTTGGCGCAGTCCGCTGATGCCTAGGGCGCGCATGCAGGTCTCGCGCTTGACCTGGCCGGAGACTACCAGCATGGGGATGGAATCGGTCCAGGCTCCGAAGACTCCGTTGAGGGCGTTGATGCCGCCGGGGCCGGTGGTGACGTTGACCACGCCGGGCTGTCCGCTGATGCGGGCGTACGCTTCGGCGGCCATGGCGGAAGCTTGTTCGTGGTGATTGCAAATGTACTGAATACGCGGCTCCTTGCCAATGGAGTCGTTGAGGTGCATGGCGCCGCCGCCGGTGACCATGAAGATGTGGCGCACCCCCCAATCCGCGAGTTGGCCGACGATGTAGTCGGAAAGCTTCATACGCGGACCTTCATGAGGCACCATTGGAGTTTTGCTGCGCCACGAGAGAGTGCCCTTTTAGCGCGATTTCATTTATCGTTTCCAGAACATAATCCAACATCGCCTGCGTGAGTCCGGGATATACGCCAATCCAGAAGACCTGATTCATCACGCGGTCGCTGTTTGACAGATCGCCCACTACACGATGGTCGAGACCGGCATAGGCAGGTTGACGGACCAGGTTGCCGCCGAAGAGCTGGCGGGTGCCGATCTTTTTCTCATACAGGAAGTCAATGAGCGCGTTACGTGAGAATGGAGCTGTCTCCCTTACCAGTAGCGGGAACCCAAACCAACTCGGGTCGGAATTCGGAGTTGCTTCGGGCAGGACAAAGTGCTCCTCGACGTTTTTGTCTTTGAGTCCTGACTTCAAATACGCAAAATTTCGCTTTCGCGCCTCAATGAATGCCGGCAGTTTCTTCAACTGCGCGACTCCCACAGCAGCTTGCATGTCAGTGGCTTTGAGGTTATAGCCCACGTGCGAATAGATGTATTTGTGATCGTAGCCGTGCGGCAATTCCCCCAACCGCCAGTCGAAACGCTTGCCGCAGGTGTTCTCTTTACCCGGGGCACACCAGCAATCCCGCCCCCAGTCGCGAAAAGATTCGACGAGCGTGCGCAGCAGGGGCTTGTCCGTTAAGACGCATCCACCTTCGCCCATGGTGATGTGGTGCGCGGGATAAAAGCTTACAGTCGCGAGATCGCCGAAGGTTCCGACTTTCTGTCCGCGGTAGGTCGAGCCGAGCGCGTCACAGCAGTCTTCTATCAACCACAAGCCATGCTTCTTCGCGAAGGCCATTACGGCATCGAGATCGAACGGATTCCCCAGCGTGTGCGCAAAGAAGACGGCTCGCGTGCGGTCGGATAGCGCCGTTTCGAGATAACTGACATCCACATTGAACGTGGGAATGCAGACATCGACGAAGACGGGAACCAATCTGTTTTGCAGGATCGGATTGACCGTCGTGGGGAATCCCGCAGCCAGGGTGATTACCTCGTCTCCGGGGCGTAGGCGTCGATCGCCCAATTTCTGTGAAGTCAGGGCTGCGACCGCCAGCAGGTTGGCCGACGAGCCTGAGTTCACCAGCACCGCCTCGCGCACACCGACGAATTTGGCGAACTCACGTTCGAACTGTTCGGCGAAGCGCCCGGTGGTCAGCCAGAAATCGAGCGAGGACTCGACCAGCAGTTGGAGATCTTGTTCGTCGAAGACGCGGCCGGAAATGGGCACCGGGGATGTTCCCGGCACGAACGCAGGGACAGGGAAGGCCTCACGGTAATACTCCGCCACCATGCCGCGGATCCGATCGCGCAACTCGTCAGCTCGTGACACTACTTCAGGGCCTCCCGGTACCATGCGATGGTCTTTTCCAATCCTTCATCCAGAGTGAACATGGGCTTCCAGTTCAATTCAGTGCGTGCCCGCTCGGCACTCAGGAACTGATGGCGGATCTCATTCGAAGCCTGGTTCTGAATCTCGGGCTTCAACTTCGATCCCATTTTCTCGAGGATCGCGTTCACCAGTTCAAGCACGCTGATCTGCGCTTCATTCGAAAAGTTATAGGCGGCGCCGCAAAGCTTCGAATTCTGCAGGAGCCGTTCTGCCAGCAGCATGTAAGCCGCCGCGCCATCTTCCACGTAGAAGTAGTCGCGCACGAACTTGCCGTCGGAGCGAATAATGGGTCGGTCGCCACGAACCACGGAGCGGATCGTGCCGGGCACCACACGGTCCCAATTCAGGTCTCCGCCACCGTAAAAATTGCCGCAACGCGTGATCGCCACTGGGACGCCAAACGTGTGCGCGTAACAGTGGGCAATCAGGTCCGCGCACGACTTGCTTACATCGTAGGGATGCTTCCCCAGCAACGGCATATCTTCCTTATAGGGAAGTACCGTCTGATCGCCGTAAGCCTTGTCCGAAGAAGCGAGGACGACCGACTTCACCTTTGGCGAACGCCGGCAGGCCTCCAGAAGATCCCACGTTCCGCGGATGTTGCTCTCGAAAGTTGAAAGTGGATTGCGGTTGGCGATTTGCACCTGCGTCTGGGCGGCGAGATGAAAGACGACTTCGATCTGGTACTCGCCCAGCGCGCGTTCCAACAGAGATGAACTGCTAAGACCACCGCGCACTACGTTGACGCGGTCGGCCACTCCCTGGTGCACAAATTCGCTGGCCGGAACCCAGTCGCGTACCAGCGCGGTCACGGACGCGCCCTGTTCCAGCAGGTGTTTTGTCAGCCATCCGCCCACCAGTCCCGTGGCGCCGGTGATAAAGACAGCACGGTCACGCCAGAAGCCGTTCTTCATTATTGTTTCAGCCAAATTAATTCCTGCCAAACTTTTCTTAATCCTGCCAAACCTTCCATGGCGCCTGCTTCGCGCTCCATAACTGGTTCAAGTACTCGTACTCGCGATACGTATCCATCGCGTAGAAAAAGCCGTCATGTTGATAAGCCATCAACTGCCCCTCGTCGGCCAATCGCTCGAGCGGTTCCTTCTCGAAGATGCAATCGTCACTGCCGAGATAATCGAATACACGGCGATCGAGTACGAAAAAGCCAGCGCTCGCGCGGCCGGCAATCTTTGCCTTTTCCTTAAATTTGGTCACGCGACCTGTCGCGTTTGTGTCGATGACTCCGAAGCGGGAACTCGGTGTGATGGTCGTGACCGTGGCCAGCTTTCCATGGCTCTTGTGAAATTCCACGAGCTCACGGATGTTCACGTCGCCCACGCCATCGCCATAGGTCAGCATGAAGACAGATTCACCAATGTACTTCTCAATCCGCTTTACCCGCCCGCCGGTCATCGTGGTCTGTCCGGTATCGACGAGGGTGACCTGAAAGTCCTGTTCGCGATGTACGTTTTTGTACTCAACCTTGGAGTTGCGGCCGAGGCAGAGGGTGAAATCGTTGTTCATCGCCTCGTAGTTCAGGAAATATTCCTTGATCATGTTGCCGCGGTACCCGAGGCAGAAGACAAAATCGGTGAAACCATTGTGCGCGTACAACTTCATAATATGCCACAAGATCGGACGACCGCCGATTTCCACCATGGGCTTGGGCCGATACTCGGTTTCCTCGCGCAAGCGGGTACCGAGGCCTCCGCACAGCATCACTACTCTCACGAGATTCTCCTGGCAGGCGCTAGTAGTAGTTTTGCCCGATTTTATGCATTATTCAGAGGTTAAACAAGGGAAGGACGACCTTGGAGGTTACTGGAGATACCATCTCACATCGAAGCCAAACGGGAGCGGATCTGAAGGACAGCTTGATTGCAGTGTTCTGGCTGTCACAGAATCACTGCTTCGCTAGCGGGGAGGGCGAAATCATTGGATTCGGGAATGGGCCCTGGCTCTTCACGAGCGACACTTCCTCGAACAGCAGCGAAGGCACAACGCAGGAAACGATGGGGACATCCGACGACCCCGAAATACCCGCCGCGAAAAGCGCACCTACTGGGGGAATGAATTCATCGGTGAAGACGGCCGGGGTATCGCCCACGGCCACAATGTCTTTAAATGTTGAAGGGAGCATCTCGGCGATTTCCACGCCCCGAATGAGCTCTTCGTGCCCGTCGGGATAAAGCTTGTAGACCTCGGCGAGAGAGCCTGAACCTTGGCCCTGCTGCGCCATCCTGGTCGCCATCTTCACGAATGAAGCGGCCGCGCCTGCGCCCACACGGCGCACGACGATGCCGTAGTCAAGGCCGCGATCTTTCGCCCGGCGCAGCAATTCTTTGCGGAGCTTGTCATTGGTCGACGATTTTTCGGACGTCAGGAACAAGTTACTGGGAGACGGGCCGTACCCGCGGCGGCTGCCGGTGCTGTGCAGGACGGCGCGCACGGGAGTGCGAGTGGCGAGTAGCGTTTTCAGAGTGCCGTGTTCCACCAGCCGGGTTTCGCGGGTCTCGACGGCGTCATCGTCGATCTTGCCCGCGCCCATCAGAATCGTCCCCTGGTAGTCTGCGCGCAGTGGATTATCGGAAACACTGAGGAAGTCGGGGAGGACGCGGCCCCCGATTTTGTCGACTAGAGATCCGCCGCCGCCCAACTGCGACATCAGCTGGTTGAAGTACATTTCGAATTGCGGATTGTCGCTCAACGGCGTGCGCACGGCCATCAGCCCGGTGGCGAACTGTTGCGCGAAGATCTCTCCCGCAGCATCGCCCTCAAACAGGACCGGACCGTTGTATCGTTCGAGCGAACCGGCGGTACGGAGCTTCAGAATACGGTCCGCGATAGCACGGGTGCGCGAGAGCAGGGCGTCTTTAGCGGGGAGGTCGGCCATGGTGCGGCCAAAGACTGCAATCGACTCGGAAATCGGCAGACCGTCCGGCGCTTGCGTCTGCGCGTTGATCCGCAGCTTGAAAGAGGTCTGCGCGCGGGTAAAGGTCGATCCCTCGCTGTTGATGTAGCGGGTGTAGTAATTGCGGTACTCGAGATCCACCGACGAGCCATAGATTTCCGGAGTGTTTCTGAAAACCGCGGAAATGTCCCGCGCCAGAGTTTTCAAGTCATCGCCGGCCCGGCTCTTTTCCGGCGGCTCCATTTTTGTCGTCGGAGTCTCTCTGCTGAAATCGGGGACATCGTCGGTATGCTTGCGCATGTCAAGGGCGGCGCGCTTGCCGGAGAAATCCTCCAGCGCTTTCTTGTACTGGCTGTCGGTCGCGAGCCAGAAATCGCGGCGGATCTGCTGGTAGTCATCGTCGAGCGGGGCCTGACTGATGCCGCTGAGGAAGCCTGCCCTGCCGCCGCCGAACATCCGCGACGAAAGGTAGTTGCTGTTATCGAGGGCATAGTCGCCGACCCGGACTTCGACTCCGATCATGCGCATACGCAACGGCTGGTCCTGGGTGAGGCTGCCCAGCGTGGCGGAGATGGAATTCTGGTTGATCTCGTCCATGCGGTAGGCGAGGAAGTAGGGCTTATCCATCTTTTGCAGCTGGAGCTGGGCGACCGATCGCGCGAGCTCATCCTTCATTGCCCGCATGACAACATCGTCCTGAGCTTGGGCGAACGTCGCGAACAGGGTTCCGAACAGCGTCCCGAGAAGCAGGACCAGCAATAGGGCAGCAATTCTTGAACGCATAAAAAACCTCATTGGCTGAAAACCACTCCAGTTCTGCTCGCTTCCGGTTCTCTCCTAGTTCGTATCATTTCGATTGGAACGCAGGAGGCGGCGGCAGAATGGGGACGCGTTCCTGCGATTTTTCCTTGCGCTGGACTTCGATCTGCGAGACCAGCAGACCCGGAGAGGAGGCCGAAACCGGCACCCATCCTGACTCGGCACCGCAGACCCCGTTGAACACCGCGATCTGGTCATCGGCGGCAAGGATTTTGCTAAAAGCGATCAGGGGTGTACCGATCAGATCCACGCCGCGCACCAGTTCTTCCTTGCCGTCCGGATAAATGCGGTACACGACCGTCGGCCGCACATTAAAAGCGTTCGGCAACACGCGCTGGGTGAAGGTAAAACCACCCTCGATGTCGTCGAAAAAAAGTCCGTAGGGCTTGTTGGCGGCCTTGACCTGTTCGATGAGCTCTTTCTTCAATTCCGAGCGCGACACCTGCTTCGCGGATTCGACCACCAGGTTCGATTGCCGGGCGACAACTTTGTATCCCTGCTGGCGGCGCCCGTGCCCGTTGGAATGATCGAAACCCTCGATTGGAGCTCGTGACATCAGGAAGGTCCTGAGAGTTCCCTTGTCGACAACGGTGACGCGACGAGCCTTCACGCCTTCGTCATCGTACGGGTAGTAGCCCACCAGGTCTGCGCCGGCGAAGGTTTTGAGGGTGGGGTCGGAGTAGACCGAGAGGAAGTCGGGCAGCACCGGTTGATTGACTTTCTTCTTGAATGTCTGCGCTTCATCTTCATTCTTCTGGCGCTGGCCTTCGACGCGATGCCCGAAGATCTCGTGGAAAAAGACCGCGCTGGAGCGTCCCGAGAGAATAGCTGGCCCGGTGTAGGGCTCGGCGAGCGGAGCCTTCACCAGGCCGAGGAGCGTCTCGACCATGTGGTTCACATCCTTCAGCATGGTGGCGTCGTCGGGCAAGCCATCCGGATGGAAAGACATATAAGTCTGGTGTAGTGGGAGTACCATGCCGTCGTCGGCCTTCGCGGTGGCGGAGATAATAATGCGGTAAAAGGGTGAGGAGATTTGAATGCGGCTGCCGTCGCTGTTGACGTAGCGGCGAGTTTCGACCTCGGCAATCACTTCGGCGCTGTTCTCGATGATTTCCTTGTGCTGAGCAAAAGGCGCAGTGGCCTGGCGCATCTTCTTTTCCCAGATGGCTGAGTCGAAGGAGAACGGAGCCGGGGGCTCGAAGTAGGTCTCGGCTGCTTCGTGCGAGAAGTCACCGGAGCGGTCTTCAGCTTCGACCTTTACTTGCACGTTCGCTTTCACCTGTTGGAGGCGTTGCACCGCGCTGCGGTACTTACGCTCGGTTTCACGCCAGAGCGCGACTCGGAGTGCATCAGGATCATTTTCCAGCGGAATTTTTTGCCGATCGAACTGATCGGAGAAGTCGGTCGTTGGACCGGCGTCGCGAATCAGGTGCGTGTTGTCCAGTGAGTAGTCTCCCACTCGCAGGTCGAGATCGAGCAAGCGCGTTGTCTGCTCGCTACTGCTCGTGAGCGCGCCAAACGAGGCAGCTACATGGATAGCGCGGTTATCGGTCAGTTGATAAGAGAGAAAATAAGGCGGAACCGGTGTCTTTTTCAAGTTCTGCAAGGAACGGTCCAGCTCCTGCTGCATTGCATTTAACAGCGGATCCGAGGGAGTTTGCTGCGCGAACGACAAGAAGGGAAGTAGTAACAGGAAGAAATGACCATATAGCTTGCGAGAGTAAGTCACGAGAGCCTCTTCTGCGGAACGAAACTTTTGGGCCCCTGACCAGAGGCCGGCTTTGCATTCCGGCTGGAGTTGAACCAAAGTAGCTTAACACTAGCAGGTAAAAGAGTGGCGTAGTTATTCGCTCATACGGCACGCCGACGACATCATCCCCCAAGTACGCGGGCCCGATCACCATATCGACGAACACTACACTCCACGCCATCGCCGCGGGCAATGGTTATGGGGCAAGCTCAGAAGCATTTGGAATCTATGTGATTGACTGACATAGCTCTGGACCTTAAGTGCCAAAGGGGAATCCCGAGACGACATAACAAGAAAGCATACCCACAAAACTGTTCTCATGCGACCAGGCTCAAGCGGTCCGCCCTTACTGGAGAGTTGTCGCCAGGTGATGCGAAGCGTGCGGAACGAGAGAAACAATGGCCGGCCTTGGCAGACGATTTTCGCAGTTTTCTTGTCAGGTTACCTGTCTGGTGTGAACCTTTTACATAAGAGCGCGCCATCGCTCCACCCAACCCACCGGATCCAATTTGCCATCAAGTTGGTAGTTTCATGGCAGTGTCGCTGCGCGAAAATTTAGATTCACTGAAGTGCGTCCCCAATTCCTGCAAGAATTATTCGTTTCAAGATCACGCGGCACTATGATGAATGCCGTTGTTGCCGGCGCCGACGGTCATAGAGACCATTTAATTTATGGGCGCTCGCGGAACTCTGACTTGTCGTGAGTTCTTTACAAGTACCCAAATGGGTTAGTCAAGAAGGTGATCCGGATTGAAATCCTTTTATATTGACACGAACAGGGATCGAGGGCGACAATTGCTCTCCGCCCTCCCCTCCAAGACAACTTGCCGGAAACTCGACTGTTCGAATTTGAATTTTCTTTTGGAGGATCTCCCATGTCGCGCCGCAGCTTTCCCTTGTTGCTGGTTGTAGCTCTGTTCTCCACACTGGCCCTAGCCAATTCCA
>Ga0187855_10001402_pt1 | contig 19128 bp, 18 predicted proteins | sample June2016WEW_8_10_2_FD_132969 | JGI IMG/M metagenome (GOLD analysis project Ga0187855, IMG submission 132969) | Peatland microbial communities from SPRUCE experiment site at the Marcell Experimental Forest, Minnesota, USA - June2016WEW_8_10 | ecosystem: Environmental > Terrestrial > Soil >...
GAAGCATCCGGATAGGGTCATAGTTTTGACCAAGACACCCACTGGCACGCTGTGCTAAAGCGGTATTCGCGTGCGCGGTAGTAAGGTAAGGTGTCAAAGCAGCAGTGGGCATCGTCGTTATGGTCATGTTGATCCCGATTGCCGCAAAATAAGATTGGACTATCTGCAACAAATCCATATCGTTGCCAGAATCCACCACGATGTTAGTGTTAAACCCATTGGGATACCCGGCAGCAGCTAGTAATGCCTTGGCATTCGTTGGGTTGTAGGCGTACTCCGCTTGTAGAGACGCCGGCCATTGAGTATAGGGGAATCCCCACCCCATGTAATTTGAGGCAAGCGTGGAAGGCCATGCAGCCGTTGTTCCATCATAATAAGTGCTGGCTAAGGTTGGCAGATCGATCGCTTCCTGCATTGCAATGCGAACATTGAGATTATTGAAAGGAGCATTGTCATCTCTCGGATCAACGGTCACTGCGAAAGTCCCAGGGATGGGAATCTGTTTTATATCAGGGTTTGTTTGCGCCATTGCCTGGGCATTCTGCACAGTACCCGAAGGACAGACATCGATTTTGCCGGCTCGCATTGCGGCCAGGGCAGTGGGGAAACTGGGTATTATTAAAATATTGACTTGATTTATGTAAGGAATCTTGTTTTGTGGATAACGCTCGTCATATCCCCAGTAATTGGGATTTTTAACCAGGGTCATTGAGCTATTATCAACAAAATCGGTCAATATGAAAGGTCCGGTGCCGACGGCATTATGCCAGTTATTGAGATTCCCGTATTGTTGTACCACCTCGGATGCTTCGTAATCACATTCAACGTCCCACGTTTGTATCGTGGCAGCAATCTCAAAAGCATTGGTGTTTGTCCACTTGAATACAACTGTCCAATTATCGGTGGCCGTTACCGATGTCAAGCCAGCCCACACTGCTGGTAAATAAGGGCTTGGTTTGGTAAAACCATCACCTAGGCCTAATTCTCGATCCCAATGGTAAACTACGTCCGCAGATGTAAATTCACGTCCGTTTACGGGCGGTAAGTTTTGATAGTAAATTCCCTGGCGTAGTTGAACGGTGTAGGTCTGAGGATCCGTAAGCGCCCAAGATTGCTCAACACCGCCTCCGATATATTGACTGGGCCGGAAGCCCACCTGAAAAGTGAATGCTGACGGATTTACGGTCCAGTCGTCAACATTCAATTGTTCCATCCAGTAATTATTTTCGTTTATGGTCGAATCGCCTAAATATGGGTCAAAACTGGTGATGTCTGAAGGAATCCTATACGTTAGTGTACCACCGTACTGAGGAGCGCCAAGACTATCCCACCAATTCCCGGTGGAAGTGGTTGTTGACGTAACGGTAACTGCTGTGGATGAAGTCGGTGTCGTTGACAGCGGCATTGTCGTTGAAGTAGTTGTTGTAATATTAGTGCTGGTTGTCGCTGATGCAGTCGTTGTGGTGGTCGTTGCAGTTGTAGAAGCACAAGATGCCAGCAGTAATGAAACAGCGATCAAGGAACCCAAACATCCCACGATAAGCTTACTTTTCATTTACTATCTCCATTTTGATTAATAACCAAACCTATTACTATATCAATAGAGCCAAAAATTAATTAAGACAAACTTTGTATTACCTCTTTCTATCAAACCTCCCTTATTCCTTATATTACCAATGAATTATCCCGTGATGTTTCTTACTGGTCGGCTTTATGGGTAAATTGACGACTAGGGAATTTAGGTAAGGTAAAGTTAGGCCATGCCACTCACCCCGATTACTCCCAAGGCTCCATCACGGGAGGGGACGTCAACCGCACTTAGCTATGAGTTCAACCACAAAACTCTTAGTACCCTGGAACTCCCCTGACATGGCCTACCTTACGGTAATTTTTTATGTAATCCGCTTTCACCGATGTCATGAATACAATTCCAATACCTCCATTCAACATCGTATGTTATCTCCTTCGCAAAACGTATACGTCATGTTATTTGATATCTAATATAAAATTAATACAGCTTACTATACGTTTTACCCTTTGTCAAACTTTTTGTTAGACTGATTTGCACCATGGTTACAAACGGAGTCGCGGACTAAAGACTAAAAGCCGGAGGACTTGTCTTAATTTTTAGGGTTAATTTGTTTTTTTGCCCGAATTGAGACCAACTCTAAATTGAACGTAATTTCTCTCGATCATCTCTTAATAGCGCAGAAAATATAGCACCAATAGATTCACTTTTCTGCTTATTTTCAGGCTCTCCATCCCCTTTTCCGTTATCTCCAATCTCAAAACATTTGATTTGAGAGTACTCTAAGATATATTCCCAAACAAATTGAATTTCTTTCAATTACTACTCGATTAACTTCATTTTTTGACAACGATGCAATATAGAAGCTATTGTCGCTGAAGGAATGTCTAGCTGATCGGACAGTTTTTTATGTCCGTAGCCGGTTTCTTTGTGCAATTTCCATATGGCATCCCAATCGTACTTACGTTTTCGCCCCTTATGCTCTGGGTAACGTTCAAATCCATATTGATCTCGTAACCATTTTCCTGTACACTGTTTACTACAAAACAAAAATCCTTGGCGACGTCTGTAATTTGCAATTAACACCTGGCTTGACCTGAAAAATAATTTGCCACATCCTGAACAAACTATTGGGATTGATGTCCATCTATTTTTGCATTCATCACAACAAAATTTACTTTTACTAACAGTCCCACATACCGGGCATGTATAACACTTAGCGGGATGTTTAATTATTAAATGTTTGGTGGGTAGACCCTCGTCTCTTAATATTTGATAAACACGTTGTCTTGAAATCCCGATTTTTTTACCTATTTGTGACATTCTCATCGATAAATCTAAAGCTCGCAACGCTTTTACTTTTCGTCTTGTCTCGGATTTACCTGAAGCTTTGCCGATTTTTTGTGGATATCCTACTGAACCAGTGTCTGAATGCATTTTCAATACTTAAAAATGGTCGATATTATTTTATTGTGCTTTTTTCGTCAAGAGTGTTCGATCATATTCAACCATTATTCTAAATAATTCTTTGTATCTGACCTTAGGCTCCCAGCCCAATAATTCTTTTGCTTTGGAGTAATCCCCTTTCATTGGTATGCGAACACCGGTATGGCCTCGGACTAATGCACCAGCAGAAGATGGATTCACGCTCGAAAAACCCAAATCTAAACTTACCAGAGTTTTGCCTGTTCGAACATCCACGCCTTTTTCGGCCTTACCACTGCCAGACCATTCGATGTTAATGTCGACTGATTCAAATGCAGCGTTTATAAATTCGCGAACAGGATATGTTTCACCAGTGGCGATAACGTAATCATCAGGTTTACTTTGTTGTAACATTAGCCACATCGCTTCAACATATTCTGGGGCATAACCCAGATCACGACTGAGTTCTATGCTTCCCAAAGTCAGTTTGTCTTGAAGACCCATTTTGATCCGCGCTACCGAACTTGATATTAATCCCGGCACAGATTGGCAATTCCGCAAAGGAGAATCGTGGTCAAAAAGAATGCCGGAACAAGCAAAGATTTCGTACGATTTTCGATAATTCACCGTTGACCAGTGTCCAAATAGTTTTGCTGTGCCGGAGACACTTGTTGGGCTAAAAGGAGTCGATTCATTTTGTGGAAGCGCCTGGGCATTACCAAACATATCGCTCGAAGATGCCTGGAAAAATTTTATTTTCGGATTTATTGACCTTATAGCTTCAAGTAGCCTAAGAACAGACAAGCCGTTTACATCAGTTGTAAGCATTGGTTGTTCAAAACCCAAACGTGCCGAGGTTTGCGCTCCCAAATTATATATTTCATCAGGTTTTACTAAGTCAATCGTACGGTAAATGTTTGTTGGATCGGTCAATTCAAAGGGAACAAAGTGAATTTTGCTTTCGATGCCCAAGAATCTCAATTTTCCATCACTCAGTGCGTTAATTAACGCAGTGGTTCCCCCTCCCCTAAATGCGCCATAGACCTCGTAACCTTTCTCAAGCAATAATTTTGAAAGGTAGGCACCATCTTGCCCTGTAATACCCGTAATAAGCGCCTTCTTTACCATTTCGTTCCCCTTTTAACCATAGCCGCCTAATGGCAGTTACACTGATAACATTAAACTCCAAAACCAGGTTATCGCTAGGTATATTTTCGCAAGCCTGGCCATTCTTCAAGGCCGCCTACTGGATTCCCGGAAGCTCGGTCAGTTGTACTTAATTTGTACTTTTCGAGGATAGCTTTTCCTTCTCCTGGTGATTTAAGCCCCAAAACTTCCATATCAGCATCAACCATGATTCTTACAAGTTCTTTGTAATTCACCATTGGTTGCCAACCCAATTCTTTTTTTGCTTTCGATGCATCCGCAACATAAGCTGCCCCAGCAGAAGCATGGGGACGGGGATCCTTTTTAAGATATTGCTCCCAATTCAACCCCACGTAGCCGAATGCTTCTTTTACAAATTCTCCAACAGAATGACCTACTCCACTTCCTAACACATAATCGTCGGGTTTCTCCTGTTGCAGCATCAGCCACATCGCTTCAACATATTCAGGAGCATATCCCCAATCCCTTACAGGGTCCAATGTGCCAAGATACAGATTATTTTGTGTACCAGCAAGGATGCGGGCAATGGCGCGTGTAGTTTTTCGTGTAGGAGCGGTTTCAAAACGGCGAGGAGACTCATGATCGAACATTATGCTATTGCATGCAAAAATATTAAAATGTTCTCTGTAAATCACGCTCATAGAAAAGGCATAAGACTTGGCGGCACCTAACGGACTCCTTGGTCGAAAAGGAGTATTCTCATTATAGGGTGGAGGTGAAGCTCCGAACATTTCAAAACTGGAGGCGTTAAAAAATTTCGCCTTTAACCCACTTCTTCTTAAAGCCTCAAGTAGCCTGATTGTTCCAAGAGCATCAATGTTCCCGGTATATTCTGGCAAGTCAAAACCTTCCTTGCCGCTGGTTTGACCTCCCAGATGATAAATCTCATCCGGACTTATATCGTAGAGTAAATTGGTTAGTCGGGCGCCGTCGGACAGGTCCCCATAGTAAAGAAAGAAATTCCTTTCAGGTTCAAATGGATTTACCAACAAATGTTCTATTCGAGAAGTATTCAGAGAACTTTCTTTCCTTATCAGCCCATGTACTTGATATCCTTTTGAAATCAATAAATCCGCTAAATATGATCCGTCTTGACCTGTTACGCCGGTAATAAATGCTTTCTTTACCAATTTATTTCTCCTGCATTCTATTGCTATAATTCCGGCTTTTATTTTTATTTAGCCCAACCACCCATTTTTGCCCCCTCATCGCAGCCTGCAATTCTCAGCACCTTAGCGGTTGTCTTTCCGACGTTGAGGATTGCATGTTTTACATTTGAGGGGCAATAGATTAAGGAATCTGCTCCAACAGTCTTTACCGTATCCCCAACTGTCCCTTGTATTTGACCGGAAATTACATAGTAGGCATGGTCGAAAACAGGAAATTCTTTATTAGTTACATGGGTATGCGCTACGATACCGCCGCCCGGAGGAAATATGTCCAACCCTATCATCAGGTTTTTTGCCAGTTCTTTCCCCACCATCCCATGTAAAGCCGCCTCGGTTGGTACCGTCAGAAAACTATAGCCATGCATGTTGTGGTGACCTTCTGCTTCGGCGGCATGCTCGATTCGCCATGCTTTATCGATTTCGCTCTTCGGCAGTATAAATCCACCTTTCTTGGCAGGCGGTTGTTTATTTTCATCACCCCACCCACCCATTACATTTCCCCCACCGGAACCTGTAATCCTTAATACCCTTGCATTGGTTTTTCCGATGTTAAGAATGGAGTGCTTTACATTCGAAGGACAATAAATCAAAGAATCAGTTCCAACAATCTTTTCGGTATCTGCGACGGTGGCCTTAATTCGACCGGAGATGACATAATAGGCGTGATCGAAAATCGGCATCTTATCGCTGTATTCGTGATAATGTGCGGTAATACCTCCACCTGGTTTTAATTTATCCAATCCAATCATAAGATTTCTGGATGGTTCTTTACCCACTAATCCATGACTGGCAACTTCGTTATCCGTACGCAGGAAGCCGTGCCCTTGCATATTTGTATGCCCTTTATCATTGACACCGTGTTGGATTCGCCAGGCTTTCTCGATGTCACCAATCGATAAAATAAATCCAGTTCTTTCTGTCATCTTTTTCTCCTTTATTTGCAGCCTTATGCATAAACAGAATTAATGTTTTGATGGATGCACTAACAGTATTTTTTATTGACAAAAATTAAGTGGTTTGATAGCAATTCAATTCCTGAAGACAACGGTTAAGATAACCTCTCGCTTCTGCCGCAATTCCCATTTGAAAGGATAATGGACTGGTAAACGCCCCAATTATTTGGGTGTCAAGTGCCTTTTTGTAACCCACTTTTTTTAAATTCCTGATAATGCTAGGCCAATCCAATATTCCTCTTCCAGCGATTTGTGTTGCAAGTGGTGTACGTCCTTGGTTTCGATCTAGGGAACAATCGCGGATATGGGTGTGTACTATTTTACTTCCAAGCTTCAAAACTGCCTCTGCTGGATCGTCGGCTGCCCGATAGAAGTTGCTTGAATCAAGATTTATCCCCAGCGCCGGGGAATTTATTTCATTCAATAGTTGAAGTAATGTCTCGGTATTATAGAAAGAATGCCCTACATGAGGTTTTAATGCGATAGTTAGTCCCTGATTTTCTGCAAGTTCGCATAATTTCCTCAAATATATCAATACTTGTTTTGTTGCTTCTCTATCCCCCATTTTCCCTTCAGACCGAATAGCCACAACCGGAATATTTAATTTCACTGCAACATCAAGCACTTTTATCATAGATTTTAATTTGTCTTGATCAGAACATGAACCGAAAAACGCTTCAATGGCAAAGAGCTTCAGCCCATGTTTCTTTACTATTGATTTAACATCATCGATGTACGCCTTTTTCGTGTTCAATTCGATGTGTTGAGCCATGTTTGCCATACATGCCAATTCGGCACCTTCATAACCAGCCCATGATATGTGCTGTAAAGCACCGTAAATATCCAATTGATTAAAAAGAACAGTACCACATCCCAATTTCATTATGTTGAGTTCCGTAAATTTGCAATGAATTAATCAAAATACTGTGAGCAGCGATGATAGGATAAAGCCCTGTGCTAAATCACAGGGCTTTATCCCCGATTGTATCTACTTTTTACTCTGGTCTATCCAGAACCGTGCCCCATAAGTTTGGATAAGATTGGAAAACGCAAAATTTTGACCATTGTAACCGATCAGCCATGGCTGACACAGCGCATATTGAGTTGGCGTAACCAAACAAATTAAAATATGTTGCTGTGCCACATATTGATTGGCTTGCTGATCATATTGCTTCACCTGATCGATAGTAGAGGCCGTCATGGCATTATTATAGATCGCCGTATACACAGGGTCGTTCCATCCTTCGAAGTTAACCGAGTTCCCCGGAACAAACTCAGGGAGAACCCTGAGTGGAGCTAATATGCGGCCAATTAGCCCTGTTGTTCGTTGAGAGAGACCGGTCCATTGAGAACTTTGTATAAAAGGAGTTATTGCGGCTGTCGTCATCGCCTGCAAAGTTATGTTGATACCTACGGCAGCTTCTTCTGATTGGATGATGTTCAATAAATCCACATCATTAGTAGAATCAAAAGTTAATGTCGTGCTAAACCCATTGGGATAACCCGCAGCGGCTAAAAGCGCCTTGGCGTTGGTTGGGTTATATGCATACTCCGCTTGCAAGGATGCCGGCCACTCAGGGTACGGCCATCCCCAACCCGAAATGTAAAACGATGTAAGAGTTTGGGGCTCTGCACTAGCCGTTCCTTGATAGTAACTACTTGCAATTAAAGGCAAATTTAAAGCCTGCTGCATTGCAATCCTTACATTCAAGTTATTAAACGGAGCTATACTATCCTTTGGTAAAATATCCAGCACTGCACCTTCAGTCTGTATAACGTTAATACTTGGATTAGTCTTTTGCATAGCTGTAACGCTTTGAATTGTCAGTCCTGAATTGTCGAAATCAATTTTACCGGACCGCATAGCTGCCAGAGCTGTCGGTGCATTGGCGATTATCAGATAATCTATCTCCTTCACGTAAGGAAGCTTGTTTTGTGGGTAGCGTTCATCTGTGCCCCAATAATTTGGGTTAGCAGTCAACGTCATTGAGGTGGAGTCCACCCAGTCTGTCAAGACAAAAGGCCCACTTCCTACTTGATTGTGCCAGTTATTGAGATTTCCGTATGCGGTAACCAACTCCGAAGGTATTACCATGCTTATCAGGCTAGCTTGCTGCATTGATTCGGCGATTGATTCTGGGTTTGTATTCGCCCAAGTGAAAGAAACAGTATATTTATCGATAGCAGTGACTGATTTAATGGATGCATGCGGATCCGTAGACCAATAGGGACTAATTGTGGTAAAACCATCTCCTAATCCCAAATTTCGATCGTAGCTATAAACTACGTCCGCAGACGTAAGCTGACGACCGTTTACCGGAGCAATATTTTGGAAATAAACGTTTTGTCTTAGAGTAACAATGTAGGTGTTAATATCAGTCGGAGAAAACTCCCAGGTTTGCACCAGGTTTCCTGCCGCATAATCCGGAGGTCGGTAACTAATTTGATAATTATATGCAGAAGGATTCAAAGCCCAGTCATCAGTAAATAATTGTTCAAACCAAGCAAAATCCAATGAATTGCCTGCGGTACCATTGTATGTGTCAAAATTGGAAAAATCGATGCTTTGCGAAGCGGTAATTATGCCGCCATACTGTGGTGTGCCTAGACTGTCCCACCAATTACCTGTGCTAGTCGTAGTAACAGATACTGCAGAGGTGGTAGCTGATGTTGATGTGGTAGTCGCTGTTGTGGTGTTGGTCGCAGTAGTCGACTCCTGCGCTGTCGTGGTAATTAGAGTTGTCGTAGCGGTTGAAGTAGTTGCAGTAGTCTTCGAAGAACTGCAAGATGCTAGAACCAGAGATAAAACCAAGATGCCAATTAGGATTACCCAGTTTTTACCCTTATTCATAAAATCCTCCTCATTTACAGAATATCTGGGAAACTGATGTTGAATTCGTTTTTATAATATTCTTCCGGATTAATCTCTCATTGTAGGGCTGGCCATACCATTATCCCGATTACTCCCAAGGCTCCATCACGGGAGGGGCCAACAACTACACTTAGCTAAGAGCCAACCACAAAACTCTTAGTACCCTGGAACTCCCCTGGTACGGCCATCCCTGCACCAAATTATCGATATCATTTCATCATTTGCGTGCGTCCAGTGCTCATCAATAACTCTAAACATATATGAATACTAATTGTAACTCGATATGGATAGTCATATAAATTTATGTAATCCTAGCACTCTTATTCCCCCTTTGTCAACAACGAGACAAAGCAGATTGTGATTATATTATTTTGGATAATCGGCTTTGGAATGCTATGGTATAATCTGAATTGGAAAACAAGCGCTCGAAGGATAGTCGATTTTATGAATAAAATGAACACCACAGAATCAAGTTTTGAATTATGGCGTTTAATCGGGAGAGTAAACCATTCAATACTTGTTCACAGGCAACGAGAGTTAAGGAAACACCATATTCCCGTCCGTCAACTTTGGGTTTTGGTCGCCATAACAGAACTTGGAACATCCGCAACTCTGGCCAATGTGGCCAAGGAACTCGAACGAGAACCTAACGTGATTTCCTTGCAAACCGTTCTCATGGAAAAAGATGGGTTAATAAAAAGGATTAAAAATACTCCAAAGTCAAATCTTTTGAAATTAGAATTAACCGAAAAGGGTCGGGATATTATTAATGCCAGCAGACATAGTGAAGCAATCCTGAAGATACTTGGATCTCTTCCCAAGGAAGAGCGCCAGCAGCTAGATTCTATTTTAAACAAAGTCTTGCTTAAGTCTCAAAAATACCATGAAACTCCGTAGCCTGTGGACTGAACAAACGCCCCTATTGATGGGTTTAAATAATAAAGCACCATTGAATAATAGGATCTAATCTTTTTTATAAAGAAAGTTATGCGCTTTTTCCAGTAATTCCGGTATGGGTATTTTCTGAGGGCACTTTTCCAGACATTGCCCGCACTTAATGCAATTATCAGCACGCTGTTCTTTTTTGATTTCTCGCGTGTCATTATAATATTTTCGTGGCTTTTCTGGGGAATCATATATCACTGCTTCGTTGTAGAGATCAAAGATGTGAGGTATATCCACACCATGGGGACAGGGCATGCAATACCTGCACGAAGTGCATAACACCGGACTCAGGGAGCGATAGGCATCCCTAACTTGTCCGATCAGCTCCAGGTCACCAGGTGTCAGATTGTGAGGTTCGGAATGCTCGGCGTAAGCGACATTTTCTACTACCTGCTGCATAGTGCTCATACCGCTTAGAACTACTGACACCTCCGGATGATTCCAGACCCAACGTAATGCCCACTCCTGGGGAGTTCTTTGTACCGGCGCATTTGCCCATAATTTGGCCACTGCTTCAGGAGGTCTGACGAGGCGGCCGCCTCTGATCGGCTCCATTACGACGACTGCTAAACCTTTCTCATGCGCGTAATCCAACCCGATGGTCCCCGCCTGCGTCTGTTCGTCCATATAGTTGTATTGAATCTGGCATAATGTCCAGTTATGATAAGCCTCGATTATCTCCTTAAGAACTTCAAAGCTATCATGGAAAGAGAAACCGAAATAACCAATACGTCCATCAGCTATCGCGCTATCCGCCCATCTTAGTACGCCCAGGTCGCGAACCTTCGGCCATGATGTCTTATCAAGGTGGTGCAACAGGTAAAAATCAATCCGATCAGTCTGCAGTCTTTTCAATTCCTCATTCAGGCAGCGGCCAAAATCTTGAGCCGCGTGAATTTCATGGCTAGGTATTTTGGTCGCAATCCTAACTTTTTCACGGTAGCCATCCTTCAGAGCTTTGCCGATTACAATCTCACTGTTGCCCTGGTGATAACCATAGGCTGAATCTACGTAATTAACTCCGTGGTCAAATGCATAGCGCATCATCCGGATCGCTTCAGACTCATCTATGTTACCCTGGTTTTTGTTGACGACTGGCAGACGCATTGCGCCGAAACCCAAGGCTGAAACTTTCCAATCTAAACTGCCGAACTTACGATATTGCATATTTCGATTCCTTTTACTTAAGCCTCGATACCCAGATTATACCAGCATCAATCGCAAGTATTCCGGTGATAGTTATGGTATTTTTCAAAGTGGCTGGGGAAATGCCCAGTGAGCAACTCCTATTTATAGGCGGCCGGCTTTAGCCGGTGACCCGCTAACAAATAAAAAGCCAATAATCCTCTGTATGGACGAAAAGGATCGAGTTTCTCGGCAACTTCTACGGAAGAAAGCCGTTGACCATCCCCAAGATATTCACCTACCACGCTTCTTATAGCCAGGTCATCAACCGGCACACAATCTGGCCGGGCAAGACCGCGGATAAGAATGTAATCTGCCGACCACCGGCCAAACCCCCGCAAATTCATAATCGTTTCCCGCGCTTTATCGTCGTCCATAGTTTTCAGAACATTAAGATCCACATTCCCGTCAGTAATATTTACCGCGAGGTCATGGATATAACTGGCTTTTTGCCCAGAAAGGCCGCATGCTTTTAAATCTTCAAGCTTTGCTTTTGCCATCGCCCTTGGTTCCGGGAAAAGCCACCGGGTCCCCAGAGGCTCTCCGAAACGCTCAACGACCCGCGATCTGATTTTATAAGCAGCCGCCCGCGTCATACAAGACATAACCATTTTGGAGCGCAAAGTAAAAAAAGGAAGGATCATATATTTCTTACTGAAGATATATGATCCTTTAACGGAATCAAAATAATAGATTCAGCAAATCATGTTATACAGGAATAATAAAACCTCCATTCGCGGCAGCTTTCCGTTCCTCATCGCTGTAAATATTAGATACAACCCATTGCAAAACTTCGCCCGCCGAGGCACTTCTATTACCATAGAAGCTGATTTTAGACGACAATGGATATGCCGGCTTCATTAATGCGGGATTATGGTCACTGCCGTCGTTGGTCCATATTATGACACCCTCCAGCATTTCCCGTACCGAATGGAAAGGCATTTTCCCCCAATACTCATGATTCTGGGTTTTTAAAGCCCGGACAATGACAAGTTCCGAGGCTAATATACCAGCTTGATACTCAAGATCAGCATACCGGGCTGCCTCATTCACGACTAATTGCATATTTTCCAAGGCTTTATTGGAGATCGCTTCGAATGCAGCTTGGTTGTTCTGCTGTACGGCTTCGATTGCTTCGCCAGCTTTCTTTCGCTGTAGGTTAATGCTTTCTTCTGTTTTAACTGCCAGGTTGTCCATGGTACCCAGCGCCTTTTGTGAAATGTTTACCATCTCCGTCACGGCCTGTTTCCGCAGGATACTGATTGAGTCACTTACCCTTTGCTTCTCATCCATAAGGGTTTTTACCTGACCGGTAAGTTCTTTAATCTTGATTCCTAGTTTCTGCTCTTCCTCCAGTCGGTGCTGGTAATGTTTCTCAAGAGAGCCGTATTGTTCCAGAGCATTTGCCAACTTCTCCGGCTTTACGCCGGCTTTCTTTATGATCCGATCCCAGTGGGGAATATCGTTTTGTTTTACACCCGCTGCAATTAAACTTTCAGCAAAGTCCACAGCAATTTTGCGAGCTTTAGATTTTGCTTCCGCGTTCTTCGCCTGTGTCTGCCAAAATTCCACATCGGCTTTGGCTTTTTCCGTAGCGACCTGAGCCCCTTTTACTTCCAGTTCCAGAGAAATTAGGTCCTGATAGTTGCTCAGCTGATTGAAGAATAGTAGTGCTACTTCTGCCGGTTTTACTCCCTGTGAGGCAGCCATCTTGGATAGCGTCTCTCGTAATTGGGAAAGTTGTTTCGTCCCGAACCCCAGGGCTGCAATCGTCTGGACTTCATCAAGCAGAGTCTGTTTCTCCACGATTTTTAAATCCAGAACTTCCATGTTTTTTGTTTTCGCTTCAATTGATTCATTGATATCGGTCAACTTCTGGTCTTCATCCTTTGTTTGTTGTTGTTTCTCCTGGAAGGCCTTGTCGGCATCAGTACATTTATTCGTAATTTCCTTTAAATGTTCTTTTTTAGATGTAGTCGCTTTCGCGAGAGCTAAATAGAATGGCCCTTTGGAACCACCGCATTCTTGAAACACCTTCTCAGTTGCAACCGGATCATCCGCTGCTGCCATTAGTTTTTCGTAGATTTCTTCCGTTAGTGTCATCTTTTCTCTCCTTTCTTTTCGCCCGATGGTGTACACTAACGTATAATTCAATTTCTGTCAATTTCGTGCCTGGTACAACAACAAATAGATTCGGTTGGACTATTTCTGTACTGTTTGGAAAATCTTTGTACCGAACGGCTTTTAGAAAAGTTTGTAGGAAAAATAATAAAAACTAAAATAACGCTTCTATGTTAGATAACAAATTAGCCGGCTAACAATCCTGAAGTTTAGGCAGTATTTTGTCTATTGCTTCGAATATTTGGACCGCCACATCAAGATAAACATCTAACCCTTGTCTAAAAGGATCTGAGATGTCACCGGGACTGCCGGCAAACTCCTTCAATGTAAACGTCTTGTTTGGGGGAAGCCCCGCTTTCATCCAACCTTCCATTACCAGGATAATATCCGCGTGCCCAACCAAGGCCTGAGTAATTCTCTTAGGTTTATGCACAGCCAGTAAATCCCGGCCGTATTTTATCTTGATAGTTTCCCTGGCTTCATTGGTGGCTTTGTTCGAAGTCGGAACGGTATATGCTCCCGAGTCTATTGCGAGTTTATCGTTTTTCTTGGCCGCAATTAGTTTTCGCTCCATTATCACTTTAGCCATTGGTGACCGGCAGGTATTGCCCGCACACACAAAAAGAATCTTCATTTCACTATCCCTCAGCATTACTATCCAATCGACCAATCCTTCCTTACGGTAGGTTCAAGAGGGTTATCAGCAAAGTCCAGGAATTCGTCCAAAGATACTTTCCCGGTGTCCAAACTCTTTCTTTAAACAGTCAATTTTTTGTTTGCACCAACATTTGTTTACACCGTTTTCCCTGTACAGGGTAGAACAAAAAAACAGGTATTTCAACACTCCGTAAATGGTAGTTGTACTGCAGGAAGTACTCATTCTGTACTAACTACTAAATAAGTTAGGAAAATGGGCTATCTTTTTGGACTAAAACTGATCGTGAAGCTATCCATCAGATCTAGTCTTTGATTTATTTTGTCACAGATCCGCCGTTAGTATAGGAGATAAAAAGCTAGATGTTAAATTATTTAATCTATGGCAAGAACGTATACACGGACGTATACTTGCCAATGTAGAAAAATTATCGAGATATGGATGCGGCCAAAAATAGAACATTCGATACACAAGTGGTGGCTTGTCTTAGAAAAATAATTGAACGATCCTCTCATTGTCGCTTTCATCTTTTGCACGCCTCTGTTTGACAAATAAAAAAATGTGCGTTATGATTGGGGCGAAACTGAATAAAGCAGAAATAAATGAGGGGGCTTTAAAAAAAAGCCCCCTCATTTGGTCACGTGGCCAAATTAACTTTTAGAAGAAGGGGGCGAAAAGCCCCCTTCTTGTTTTTTATATCGCAAAAAGTTCTGAAGGAAATAAAAATTGAGCGCTGGTAATGTAAATGGAAGCATAGTGCCCACCCAGGGTGCAAGAGGCGGTTCGAAGCCGACCCCAGCGCTCCATTGCCTCGCCGTTAAACCCATTCCGCCTGTCATCGCCAAAGAATTAATTCAGCGAAATCATTATCTCCATTCCCTGCCCGGCGGCACAATGCTCTGCTTCGGAATCTTTTTGGGCGAAAGATTACTGGGAGCAGTGACATTAGGGGCCGGACCCTATCAGGCCTACCACTTGGTTGGTGGCGCCGAGCGCGAAGATTGTCTGGTTTTAACCAGGCTATGGTTATCCGACGAACTACCCTGGAATGCTGAATCTCGCGTAATTGGTATTATTACCCGGTTAATCCGTCATCACACGGATGTAAAATTCCTCATTTCCTATGCCGACCCGGCAGCCGGCCATGTCGGAACTATATACCAAAGCGCTGGCTGGTTATATACCGGATTATCCTCAGTCATGGCGCTCTACGATCTCGGCGACGGCATTGCCCGGCACTCGCGCTCCGTAGCCCATGACTACGGTAGTCATTCAATCGAATATTTAGGAAATCGTGGAGTCACAGTAAACCTAGTAGCGCAGTCAGCTAAACATCGTTATATCAGGTTCTTAGACGAGACCTGGAGATGCCGCTTATCCGTACCCATCCTACCTTACCCAAAGATAGAGGTGGTGGAATGAACATAGTTGAACTGAATTTGGAGAAGCTACGAGAGTCACCGTGGAATTCCAACGAAATGGACAATGCCATGCTCCATCGTCTGCGGACCAGCATCAAGAAATATGGCCTATTGGGAAATCTGGTTGTACGTCCGGTGGGAAACGATTGCTACGAGGTGCTTTCCGGCAATCATCGATTAAGAGTCCTGAAAGAGATGGGTGTTTCCCCAATCCAGTGCGTCATCGTGGAGATGGATGACGCCAATGCCGGTCTATTAGCCCAGGCGCTTAATCACGTTCACGGAGAAGAAGACCTCGGATTACGGGCTGCAACTATTCGAAAAGTGTTGGCATCAATTTCTCCGGAAGAAGTTCTTTCGGTGCTACCGGACACCGCCATCGGTCTTAAATCACTGACATCCCTGGGTAAACAATCACCGGAGGAATATTTGACGCACTGGCAACAGGAGCAGCCCGCCCGGTTGAAGCATCTCCAGTTCCAACTCACAAGTTCCCAGCTTGAGGTTGTAGAAGCGGCGCTTAACCAGTTGCTCCCGAAGGCCAAAACAGGTCAGTTCAATAATCCAAACCCGAGGAGCATCGCGCTTTTTCTATTATGCAAAGCATTCATTGAAAAAGAGGGGTAAGAAAAATGGAAAATGGAAGTCTGCCCTGCCCGGTATGCAGTACCGGTTTGATTATTAGATTAGCCAACGGCCGAAAGTCCGGCAAACCTTTCGTGATGTTAATTTGCCCGAAGGACGGCCGGCATATCCGGGCATTTATTAATGACAAGAAATTCGTCGGAGAGGTCTTAGGCAAACTGGAACACAAAGAATCTTCTCATCAGAACATCAGCCATCCCACTTCCTCGAAGCCGCTCCAAAATTAATTTGGAGCACCATAGCAGCCAAGCTGGAGGCAACAGTGAACGTAGGTTTATGGTTAAGGACAAGCACCGATAACCGGGGACAGGATCCGCAGCTGCAAAGTGCAGACCTGGAAAATGTCTGTCAACAACGCGGCTGGAACATCGTGAAGGTATACGAAGTTGAAGAAAGTGCCTTCGGGAAGAAACCCACGGAGCAATTCCATGCAATGTTGGAGGACGCCCGGAAAGGGAAATTCCAGGTGCTGGTGGTCTGGAGCATGGACCGTTTCAGCCGTGAGGGTGAATGGTCCGTAAGTCGCATCATGGCGAGCCTCCAGGACTGGCATGTGCAGTTTTACAGTTACAACGAACCTTTTCTGGATACCTCCGGGCCGTTCGCCGGTTTTTTGATTCCCCTTTTTGCATGGTTAGCCCGGCAGGAAAGCCTGCGGAAAGGAAGAGCAGTGAAACTGGGGATGGAAAAGGCCAGAACTAAGGGCTCCCAAATTGGCAGGCCTAAGGTTACCAGCCGCCACGGATTCGATAACCGGTATAGTGATGTTCTGAAACGTTTGAATTCCGGTCTGATTTCCCGGCGCAAGGCAGCTAAAGAGTTGAAAATCGGTTACGCCACCCTAAAACGTTTGCTGGACGGACATTACGAGGCAGAGTAATTATGAAACCCAAAAATAAATCTCCAGACTATTGGGAAAAAGTGTTGACAAGTATACACGGGACGTATACACTGTCCAACACAGAAGAACGCTTTAATGAAGTCGATAAACTTACGGTGAAGCACTTCTTGAATACTCTGGCTGAAATAGCGCTGGCGATAGCGTCCAGAAAGAGTAAAGAGGGATAACGGTGAAAGCGGTAGCTTATCTAAGGGTGTCGGATATTTCCCAGGTTGAGGGGCATAGTCTTGATGCTCAAGAACGGCTTTTCCGGGAGCTATGTAAAAACCGTTCCTGGGAAGCAGTTCGCATTTATCGTGAAGAAGGGAGATCTGCTCACTTTGATGCAATCGCCCGCCGTCCCATATTCCGTCAACTTCTGGATGACGCTGCAAAGCAGGAATTCGATATTGTTATTGTCCATACTTTAGACCGTTGGAGTCGTAATCTCAGGGTAACCCTTGAGTCTCTTAAAACCTTATCTAAATACAATGTAGGTCTTGTCTCAATTACAGAAAATATCGACTATTCCAGCCCGCAAGGGAAACTTTTCACCCAAATGTTGGGCTCGTTTGCTGAGTATTTCAGTGATTCTCTTGGTACCCATGTTAAAAAAGGTTTGGATCAGCGGGCTTTTGAAGGTAAACATACCGGCGGAATCCCCTTCGGTTACGAGTCTTGTTGGATTGATGGTGAAAAGGGTGAAAGGATTCGGCGTTGCGACCCGGAGCATCCCGGCGGTATTCACATTCATAAGAAGGAAGGTCCGGCTATTACCGAATTATTCCGGCAGTATGCCACCGGCGCTGCCACGCTGAGTATTCTGGCTACTTGGTTGAACGAGAACGGCTTCCGGACTCGCAATATGCACTGTTTGCCAGATGCCAACGGTCAAGTGAGTTCGGGGCCGAGACTCTTTACTACGGCATCTGTCAGAGGTATTTTACACAATCCATTTTATATGGGAAAAGTTACTCATGCTGGCAAAATACTCCCAGGGATTCATGAAGCTGTAATAGGGCCAGATATTTTTGAGACCGTCCAAACTACGTTAAAAAAGAATAGCGGACGATCCGAAACGCTATCAATTAAACCCAAGAGGCAATATCTGCTAAAAGGTATAGTTAGATGCGCTTACTGCGGTTTACCAATGTCATCCCAAACCTACAATTCGGGATCTTCCTATTACCGGGAACATAAGACATCACGCAGCAGCGGCGCTTGTATGGAAGGAGGGTCCGTAACCTGCCCGAATATTGATAATCAAATTGATAAACTGGTCTGTGCCATTGAACTTGGCCCAGAATGGCTTGAGGAAGTTTTATCCATTATCAGCCTAAAAGACGAAGTAGCGAGGGTTAAAAAAGACCGACTGGCTGTCATTGAAAAACAGCGCCGGCTGGCTAAGACTTTCGTCGATGGTTTGTTTCCTGATGAGGAATATCATCGCCAGAAGAAACTGCTTGAAATGGAGTTGGAGTCGCTGGTGGTACCGGCTGCTAACGCCGCTGAAGAAGCCGGAAATCTTATCATGAATTTGAAAAAACTTTGGGCTGAAGCAAATCTTGAGGAAAGAAGAAAACTACTGCTCACCATGCTCGATGCCGTCTATGTCGATACAAAGAAGACTAAATCCATTATAGCAATCCGTCCCAAGCCACCATTCAAACCAGTTTTTCAGGTAGCGGCGGCGAAAGAAGGGTCAGAAATTCGTATAATTAACGAACCCATTAAGGGCACGTCCGTGTTTCTGGTGGAGACGGGGGAGAATATAACTGCACGGGAAACACGAAATATCCCCATATGGGTGAATAATTGCTTCGAAATCAGACCTTATTAGCGGATCAAAAAAATAGCAAGATCGAATTACTTGATCTTCCCTTCACATGAATCCTCAAGCTTTCCTAAAGTGAATGCTCAAAGTCATAGATCAAAGATAGACCCTTCAGCATTTTTCCAGACCACTTGACACGTATACGTTCCACGTATACACTGTCGTACACACCAATAGGGAAGGCTCAAGCCAATTGATCACGTGGACAAGAACTCCATGCCGTTTCTGTCGCAGGAGTTCTTGTCTTTTCGCTAAAAGTAACGAAAAGGTGAAATGTTACCTATAGCGAATTTATCTGCTATAATCCCAATTAAGAATTCAAAACGGA
>Ga0187855_10001403_pt1 | contig 19126 bp, 18 predicted proteins | sample June2016WEW_8_10_2_FD_132969 | JGI IMG/M metagenome (GOLD analysis project Ga0187855, IMG submission 132969) | Peatland microbial communities from SPRUCE experiment site at the Marcell Experimental Forest, Minnesota, USA - June2016WEW_8_10 | ecosystem: Environmental > Terrestrial > Soil >...
CCGACGGCGGACATTGCGCGGCGCGTGCGGCATGTCCGCCTTCAGCTCCATAACCATCGGCAAATCAGACCCCGGATAAGCCGGGACGCGTCTGCTGGCTAATCCTCATGTCGCCAGAGCGATCGGTTTCGGCCCTGGTTGTCTTTTGAGGGAGTCGGAGGATTATCGATAATCCCGGGTGGGACTAAAAACAGTGTAAACGGCCCGATTGAATCTGTAACTTCTTGACCAGGTGATGGTCGGGCGCTTTCAAGCCGAACGGAGCTGCGGGAGGGGTTTGCATGGCGGGACTGAAGGACGCCAAGATCGTGAATTTCTTCGCGAGTCCATTCATGATCTACACTTGGCCCGACAGCGACGCGCTCAACCACGGGCTGCGCGAGAAAATCCTGGCGCAGGAGCAGATTACCGGCGGCGAGGCCAAAAGCCGCAGCAATGTCGGTGGCTGGCATTCGGATTCCGGTTTGCTCGAATTCTGCGGCGAGGCCGGCAAAACCCTGATCGCCCGCATGATCGAGATGGCCGACGAGGCAACGCGCCAGACCTTGGCTGGGCGTAACGTGCCGCCCTTCAACTGGAAGCTCGAGATTTGGGCCAATGTCAACCGCACCGGCGATTTCAACCGCAAGCACACCCATGGTTTCTCGACTTGGTCGGGAACCTATTACGTCGATGACGGCGACCCGCCGCCCGATGCCGAACACGGCACCGCGCTCGAATTGACCGATCCGTGCCAGTCGCGCGCCGACACGTTTTTTGCCACCGTGCTGCCTCCGGGCATCTACATCCGGCCCGTGCCCGGGCTGATGATCATTTTCCCGAGCCACGTGCCGCACATGGTCTACCCTCATAACGGCAAGCGGCCACGCATCTCCATCGCCTTCAACCTGATCAAGGATCCGTTTCCTTAAAGCGGCCGCGTGGCGGTGACGCCAGTGACGCGGCGGCGGTTATTTTGACGAAAGTCCATGCAGAGAAATCAGATATGGATACTTCCTCGAAATACCCGTCATCGTGTCTCATCCGCAAGGCAGCTTGGCCTCGCCGACCGTGTTTGGACGATTGGCGAGCCGGTCAAAGCGGCGCTACAGGGGACTATTGCCGAGACTGTCCGCAAGCGTCATGGTCGGTTCACGGCAATGAAGGGCGGCGCGGCGTAAAAAGGAAATCCATGAAAGTCGCAATCAAACCCTTGGCGGCGAGCGTCATTTTATTGTTCGCCGCCGAACCGATGGCATTTGGACAGGGGCCGACTCCGATAGACATCAGTGGAAATTGGAGAATGGAGCAGGGTTCCTGCATCGGGAACATTTCAATCGGCGCGCCCCCCAATTCGGGAGGCGCCAATTGGTCCGCCCATTATTCAGCGCAATGCGGCGGAAACTCCTCGATGAATGCGCAATATCGGATTTCGGCAAATGCCAACGGGGAATACCGTTTCACCGGGAATCCCACGTCGGGCGGGTCGGTTTTCTCCGAAGAATTCATTTTGACGTGGACGGGCGATGGAAAAGCACTCATCGGCACTGGAACCGAATCCGGTGAAGGAAAATCGCTCTCCATCGATGTATCGATGCACCGCTAATAAAAGACTGGCCTAATTTGATTCTTCGACTGTCCTAGTAACCCTCAAAACCGGACGGCACTCCTATTTCCACTTTACTCCCAACAACGGACATGGGTTGGCCGCAATCACGCGCGCGGCAGGGCGGGCAAGGCGGCCAGCCGTACCGCGCGGGCGCACGCGATTCTACTCGACCTTGGCGCGCGCCTGTCTGTTCTTGGCGCTTAGCCGTTCGTTTTCCCGGGTGAGCTTCTCGATCTGGCGGTTCAGGTCGTAGATTATGACGCACATGACGATCGCCACGCAGATGAAGAGCAGCAAAGTGATGTTGTATTCGAGGCTCGGCGGCGCGAAAGACCACACCGGCGGAATGAAGAAATACCATGTCGACAAGGTGCCGACGAGCAACGCCGCCGCCGCCGTAACGAGGCTGCCGAACACGTAGCAAAATATGACCGCCGGCAGGAACAGAAGATAAGGCGCTTCCACGCCCAACGCCGCCAGTTCCAGCGCGATGAATGTGACGAACCCCATGACGAAGATCACGGCTATGAGAGGTATGAAAATATCGTCTTTCATGATGATGCCTCCTCCCGCCAACGGCCGTTCGAGCCCGCGGCCCTCAAAGCGGCTGGCGGATCGCCGCGGCCGCGCGCGCGGCGCCGGCGGCGGGGATCGCCGTCAGCCGGAACCGCCGCCCTCCGCCTCCGGATTCCGCTCGAACACCACCGCCGGCGTCGCGCGCTCGTTGACGCCGAGGCGAAACACGTCCGGCCGGGCGTAGTGGCCCGCGACGTCGAAATCGTACTTGCCCCGCGCGATCTCGTTCATATCAAGGTCCGCGTGCAGGATTTGGGTCTGATTGAACACCGGGCCGGCCAGAACCCGTCCGAGCGGGCTTATGATGCAGCTTCCGCCGCGCATCAGCACCGTGTCGGGATCGTCGCCCTGGATCGCGGCGTAGTCGGCCGGACAATCGGCCCGCAGCAGCATCTGACAGGCGGACAGGACGAAACACCGCCCTTCCAGCGCCACATGCTGCATCGAGGGCAGCCAGGTGTCGCGGTCGTCGGCCGTGGGCGCGCAATAGAGCTGGATGCCCTTGGCGTACATCGCCATGCGCATCATCGGCATGTAATTCTCCCAGCAGATCACCGCGCCGAGACGCCCGAGGGGCGTTTCGAAGACCGGCAGGGTGGAGCCGTCGCCGTACCCCCAAACGAGACGCTCGGAGGCGGTCGGCATCAGCTTGCGGTGCTTGCCGAGCAACCGGCCGTCCGGGGCGAAGAACAGGACCGTGCAATAGAGCGTCCCGCCCTCGCGCTCGATCACGCCGATGACCAGATGGACGGCATTGTCGCCAGCGATCTCGCCGAGGCGCCTTGCATCCGGGCCGGGCACGTCCACGGCGCTGTCGTAGTAGCGCCGGAAATCCTCGCGGCCGGCCGGGGTGCGTCCGCCCACGACCGCGCCGAAGTTGAGCCCTTTCGGATAGGCCGACACGAAAGCCTCGGGAAACACCACCAGCTCCGCGCCGCCCGCGCGCGCCTGCGCCGTCAAGCGCGCGGCCTTATCGAGCGTCGCGTCCCGGTCGAAGACGACCGGCGCGTTTTGCACCACGGCGGCTTTCACGATGGCCATGACAGACCCCCTTCTTCGATGCCGGCCGCATCGACGCGTGCCAGTATGACCCGCCGTTTGCAGAAGACAAGGCGCCAATCGGCGCGCGTTTTTCCGCCCAGGCCTGACGGTCGCCGACACGCCGTCGATCGCGGCCCGACCGCCAAAATTCTTGCCGGCCTATTTGGCCTGCAAAAGGCTCACGCGCGCTTTCGCTGCTGAAGGAAGCCCAGGAGGCCGCGAGGGAAGAACAGCACCACCAGCACGAACAAGATGCCGATGAAAATCTGCCAGTTGATGGTGATGCTCGAGACGTAATCCTGCAGCACGACGAAAACCACCGCGCCCAACAACGGTCCCCAGAATCGGCGCATGCCGCCCAACACCGCCATGATGACGAAGTTGCCCGACTGACTGTAGTGGAGCCCCAGGGGATCGGCGAAGTTGTTGACCAGCGCGTAGAGCGATCCGGCGAAGGCCATGAAGAAGCAGGAGAGCGTGAAGGCGATCCAAATATGCTGCTCGATCTGAATGCCGAGAAAACGCGCGCGGCGCTCGTTCTCCCGGATCGCGAGCATGGTGCGGCCGAAAGGCGAGCGCAAAATGAACGCCATGGCCGCCACGACCAGCGCAAAGCAAACCAGCACGAAGTAATAGAAGGCGGTGGAGTCCGATAGGATGTCCACGGTCGCGAACCCCAGATGCAGCGGCTGGCGCTCGAAGCCGCGCAAGCCATCATCGCCGCCGGTCAAGGAGCTCCACTGGAAGGCGATGTAATAGAACACCTGGCCGAAGGCGATCGTCACCATGGCGAAATAAACGCCGCGCCGGCGCACGAGGAGCGCACCCAATAACCCGCCCATGACGCCGCCCAGGAGCGTCCCGGCCAGCAGGCCCAGCGACGTGCTGGGCGCGACGAATTTCAGCAGCAGCCCGCAGCCATAGGCGCCGAGGCCGAACCAGGCGGCGTGTCCGAAGGACAAGACGCCGGTGAAGCCCAGGAGGAAATTCACCGACATGGCGCCCAATCCCAGCACCAGCACACGGGTCCCCAGCGCGGTGTAACCGCCGACATAGGGCATCCAAAACGGCGCGCACACGAGCGCCACCCAGATCGCCGCGAGGATTGAGAGTTTGCGGTTCATCTCGTTCACGTCAGCATGCCCTCTTCGCCAAACAAGCCGCGCGGGCGGGTCAGCAGCACCACCGCCATCAGCACATAGATCACGGCCTCGCTCGCCGAGGGGTAGAACACGGCGGTAAGACCCGAGGCGACGCCGATCAGCAACCCGCCGACCAGGGTTCCCGCCAGGGAGCCCACGCCGCCGACGATGATGGCGATGAAGCTCGGCATCAGCAGGCCCGCGCCCATCGTCGGCTCGAGGCCCAATTGCCCGCCTGCCAGCACACCCGACAAGCCGGCGATGAAAATGCCGACCGCGAAATTCAAGGAGCGCAGCGCGCGTACGTTGACGCCGAGCCCCGCCACGGTTTCGAGGTCGAGCGTGCCCGCACGGATACGGATGCCGATGCGCGTGAGGCGCAGGAAGCTGAAAAGCCCCGTCACCACCACCGCCACGATCAGCACCATGAACAGGCGATAGCCGGTGATGAAGAAGAACTCGTTGCTTATGGGCTTCGACAGGAACTCGGGAATAGTGAAGGGCTTGCCCTGCGCACCCCAGATCATGCGCGTGCCGGCCTCGAGGATATAGGCCAGGCCGAAGGTCAGCAGGAGGCTGTAAAGCGGATCGCGGCCGTAGACGCGGCTGATCAGAACGCGCTCGACGGCGAGCCCGATGATGGCGGTCAGGAAGGGCGAAGCGACCAGCGCGCCCCAGAAGCCGAGATAAGGTTCGAGCGTATAGGCGATGTAGCCGCCGATGACGAGAAAGCCGCCATGCGCGAAATTGATCACGCCGGAGAGGTTCAGGATGAGCGACAGGCCGAGCGCCATCAGCACGTAGAAGGCGCCGATCATGAGGCCGTTGGTGATGTTGAACAGGAGAAGCTGGGTCATCCGTTCACACAAAAATGGCCCCTCCCCGCCAGCCCCGGGAATCCGGGGCGGGCAAAGGGAGGGGGCTGATCGCTACGCCAAGATGCGCGTCAGGCCGGCCACGTGAGCTTGCAGCCGGTCTCGGTGTCCGGCGGCGAGGTCTTGTCGCCCGGCACGACGGTCTCGACCACGAACAAGTCTTCCGGATCGGCGCTCGCCGGAGTCTCCACCGCATGACCGACGAAGGACGAGGTCCGCAACTGGTGGTCGCCCGCGGCATAATAGACCTTGTTGGGCTGCAGCTTGATCTCCGGCGGCAGCTCCAAGCCGCCGAGCGCCTTCGCGAGCTTCACCGCGTCGAGCGTCTTCGCCTTGTCGGTGACAAGCTTGAACGTCCAGAGCGCGGTATAGCCGAACCAGGTGCGCGCCGTCGGTACGTGGCCGCCGCTGCGCTTGCGGATATCGGCGACGAACTGCTCGACATGCGGCACGCCCGGCTGCTTCCAATACCATTCGAGCATCCAGGTGCCGGTCCGCGCCTCCGGCGGCATGCCGATGAGCGATTCCTCTTCCTGCTGCAATCCCGCGATATGGATCTGCTTGCCGATGCCGAACTGCGCGATCTGCTTCATGCAGTTGACCATGTCGCCGCCTTGCGGCAGCACGAGTATCACGTCCGGGTTGGCGGCTTTTGCCTGGATGAGATAGGCCGAGAAGTCGGTGGTGCCGAGCGGCGTCTGCGCGTCGCCGGCGACGGTGCCGCCCAAATTCGCGAGATTCTTCTTCGCCGCGGCCTCGAGGGTGTGACCGAAAGAGTAATCCGGCGTGATGAAGTACCACTTCTTGCCATATCTCTTGAACACCTCGGGCGCGACCGAATTGGCTTCCATCGCCGTCGTGTTGCAGACGCGGAACACGTTCCAGTGGCAGTCGGTGCCGGTGATCGGATCGGTGTGGCCGCCCGGGACGATATGCAGCACCTTCTTCTCGTTCGACACTTGCGCGACCGCCTGCGCGATGGCGGAGTTCACGTCCGCCATGAGGAATGTGACTTGGTCGCGGTCGATCAGCTTTTGCGCTTTCTGCACGCCGGTGCCGACGTCGTTGGCCGAATCCTCGGTCAGCAGCTCGACCTGGCGGCCGAGGATGCCGCCCTTGGCGTTGACCTGCTCGACCGCGAACTTGGCGCCGATCAGCTCGTTGTTGGACACCGCGGCATAGACGCCGGTGAACGGATTGATCATGCCGATCTTGAGGGTGTCGGCGGCGCGCGCGGAGATGACGAAGGGCGCGGCGAATTGCGCCACGCCGGCGGCGGCGGCCGCCTTGATGACCGTACGGCGGTCGAGCTTGGTCGAAACGGAATTTATGCCCATGGTTCTCTCCCTAGCTGTCTTTGTTGGCTTCATTGGCGCATAGGGGCGTATCCGCCACGTTGGGCGGAATCCGTCGGATTTTTTTGCGTTGCAACAACCCCCTATTTTAAGTTGGGAGCATCATCCGTAATGCCGGGATTATCTTCAAGCGTATTGATGGCTCGGTGTCTGCCCCTTGGCCGTTGGCCCTTTCCTGATGCCCCATGGACTCAATAGGCACGCCCGGACCGGCTATGGGCCAGGCGTTGATTCTCACTGATCGCGGTAACGGCTCGGTTTCCTCCCCGTCAGGCGATGGGATACGCTGACCGCCGTGGGTGACCGCCTCTAAATTCGCAAGACAAGAAAGGTAATCTCATGCCCAAACCCATCTACGTCCTCAACGGTCCAAACCTCAATCGGCTCGGGACGCGGGAGCCGCACATCTACGGCACGACGACGCTCGCGGATGTTGAGGCTATGTGCCGCGCCGAGGCCAAGAAGCAGCCCATCGAGTTTCGACAAACCAACAGCGAGACACAGCTGATCGAGTGGGTGCACGAGGCGATCGATAACGGCAGCGGCATCATTATAAATCCGGCCGCCTACACGTTCACGTCGCTCGCGCTGTTCGATGCCCTAAAGATGTTTCCGGGACCGATTATCGAGCTGCACATTTCGAACGTTCACAAGCGCGAGGCGTACTATCACAATTCGTATGTGTCAAAAGTCGCCACGGCAATCATCGTGGGTCTCGGCGCTAAAGGATATTCGGTGGCGATCCGCGCGATGCAGGACCTCCTTCAATAACGGTATTTTCGCCGACGACGGATGACGTCCGCTTGGGGTCGAAAGCGGACTTGGCGTCCTGTCCGAGCCCTAAAGCGACTGGCGGATCGCCGCGATCACGCGCGCGACCGATTCATCGGCCAGTTCCGGATAGATCGGCAGGCTCAACACCTCGCGCGATGCCCGCTCGCTTTCGCCCAGGCCCGCGGGATCGAGCGCGACTCTCCCGCGATAAGCCCCTTGGAGATGCACCGGCGCCGGATAATGGATGCCGGTGCCGACGCCCTGTTTGTCGAGCGCGGCGCGCAACGCATCGCGCTTCGGACTCCGCACCACGTATTGGTGGAAGACATGGGTTGCGCCCTTGCGGCGCGCCGGCAGGGTAAGGCCGGTATCCTTCAATCCCCGGTCATATGCATCGGCGATGGACACCCGGCGCGCATTGTCCGCATCGAGATGCTTCAATTTCACCCGCAGCACCGCCGCCTGAAGCTCGTCGAGGCGCGAATTCGTGCCGGCGAAGTCGCTGACATAACGCTCGCGCCAGCCATATTCGCGTAACCCCCGGAGGCGCGAAGCATTTTTCTCATCGCGGGCGAGGATGGCGCCGCCGTCGCCGAAACATCCCAGATTCTTGGTCGGGTAGAAGCTGAAACAGGCGAGATCGCCGATACCGCCGAGCCGCCGGTTGCCGAGCGCGGCGCCGTGGCACTGGGCGCAATCCTCGATCAGCTTCAGCCCGTGATTCCGCGCCAGGTACAGGATGGCGTCGAGATCGGCGGCCTGGCCGTAGAGATGCACCGGGATGATCGCGGATATTTTCCCCGGCGGCTTTTCCAGGCAGCGGATGAGCGCATCGGGATCGAGGGTCATGAAATCGCGTTCGATGTCGAGCAGCAGCGGCTTCAATCCCGCCAGCTCGATCGCCGCCACGGTCGCGACCGCGGTATGCGACACCGTGGCGACGTATGAGTCCGGCGGCAGATCGAGCGCCCTCAGGCCCAGCACCAGCGCATCGGTGCCCGAGGCGACGCCGATGCCGTGGCGTTGGCCGATATAAGCGGCGAATTCGCGCTCGAAACCCGCCACTTCCTCGCCCAGGACATAACGGCCGCTTTCGAGCACGCCCGCTATCGCGCGGTCGATTTCGGCGCGGCGGGCGAGGTAGGCGGCGCGCGGGTCGGCTTGCGGGATTTTGGGCGGGATTTTGCCGGTCATGCGGCGCTCACAGGTAATGCGCCAGATTGACACGGTAATAATCGAGCGAACGCTTCAGCCCTTCTTCCAGGGGAACGCGCGGCTCCCAGCCGGATGCGGCGCGGAAGCGCCGGTCGTCGGCCTGGTAATCGCCGATGTCGATGCGCTTGCGCTCGGGCGGGAATTGCTTCAACGCGTAACCGCCGCCGCCGAAACCCGCGACCAGCTTGCCGGCGAGATCCTTGAGCGACAGCGCGGCGCCGCCGCCGAGATTGAAGGCCTGCCCTTGCGCCTTGGGCTGGCAGGCGGCGAGGAGCAGCGCCTCGACCGCGTCGTCCACATAGGTGAAATCGCGCAAGCCCGCGCCTTCCCAGACCTCGAAGGGCTTGCCCTCGATCAGGTCGCGCAGCCACAGGCCGATGAAGGTCTGGCGCGCATCCTTGACCCGCATGCGCGGGCCATAGGTGTTGGTGAGGCGCAGCACCGCCGATTTGAGTCCGTAGAGCCGGTGATAGAGCAGGTGGTATTGCTCGCCGGCCAGCTTGTGGATGCCGTTGATGTCCACCGGGGCGAGCGGATGGCTTTCGTCCACCGGAAGCGAACGCGGCTTGCCGTAAACCTGGCGGGTCGAGGTGTAGACCACCGTCATGCCGGGCGCGGATTTGCGGCAGGCTTCGAGCAGCGCCAGCGCCACGCGGCAATTCAAATCGAGATCGTCGAGCGGCGCGTCCATCGAGCCCAAATGGCTCTGCTGGCCGGCCAGGTTGAACAGGAAGTCGCGGCCCTGGACCAGGCGGTCGAGATGCCCCTGGCGCAGATCGAGGATCTCGACCGCGAGGTTTTTGCCCTCCGCCCCCGCCAGGTTGAAGCGGTTGCCGCCCTGGTCGGGCAGCAGCGCGTCGGCCGCCAGCACCTCCGCGCCCAAACCGGCCAGGCGGCGCGCCAGGGTCGAGCCGATGAAGCCCAGGCCCCCGGCGACCAGCGCGCGCTTGCCCCGGAACGCCCCCTGGAGATCGCTTTCCTTCATGGTCCGGCACCTTGGCCCACCCGGCCCGGTTCGCGCAAGACGCGCAAGATTCCGGTTGCGGGCATGGAATCCGCCGTGATTCTGTGAGGGATGATGCGGATGCGAATCCCGAGTCGCGCCATCCTGCTGCTCGCCTCGATAGTACCGCTGGCCGGTTGCGGTTCGCATTATGCGCCGCGGCCGCCGCCCCGGCTTTCGCCCGAAATCTGCCTCGCCCAGCTCGACCAGTTCCACGTCCGCTACGTGAAGGAGACCGCGCCCGAGGGACCTTGCCCGGTTTACGATTCGGTGCGGGTGAGTTCGGCCGGCGTGGCGCTCTCGCGACCGGCGCTGATGAGCTGCGATCTGGCGCTCAAGATCGAGAAATTCGCGCGCGAGGTGGTGGTGCCCCAGGCGCAAGCCCGCTTCCACCAGGGCGTCGCGGAAATCATCCATTTCGGGACCTATTCCTGCCGCGGCCGCCCGGGCGGGGAATGGAGCGAACACGCCAAGGGCGACGCCATCGACGTGGCGGGATTCAAGCTCGCCGACGGCACGGTGATCTCGGTCAAGCGGGATTGGGACCCGCCCGGGCCGAAGCGCGATTTCCTGCGCGCCGTGGCGCGGGGCGCCTGCGGGTTGTTCAGCATGGTGCTGACGCCCAAGACCAACCGCGACCACGCCAACCACTTCCACCTCGACATCGGCGCCTATCACGGCTGCGACGCCTAGACGGTCTCCGGGACGGTCTCCGGGATTTCCTCGTCGAGGAGCGGAATCCAGGGCTCGGCCGGGCGCAGAACTGGCGCGTTCTCGTCGTAACTCAACCGCGCCTCGGCGGCGCCTCCCCGTTTCCGGGGCAGCGCGCGGATCGTGATGCGGAGCAGCCAAGGCCCGCGCTCGAGCGTCAGAACGTCGCCGACTCGCACCGGATGGTGGGGTTTGAGCGCAAAATTGCCGCCGACCGCCACCTTGCCGCCGCTGCAAAGCCGCGCCGCCAAGGACCGCGTCCGCGCCAGCCGCGCGTGAAATAGAAATTTATCGAGGCGGATCGTGGCCATGTTCATCGCGCCAGGGTCAGCTCCTTGAGTTTGGCGAAGGGCCCGTCTTGCGAGCCCGGCTTCGCGCCGCTGCGCCGCGCCGGCGCGCGGGCGCGGAAAATAATTCCCTGGCCGCCCGGATTGGCAGCGCGATAGCCCAAACCGGCGAGCACCCCAGGCAAATCCGCGGCGGCGCAGCCGGCAAGATATGCCAATTCCGGCAAGGCCGCGAAGGCGCCTTGCCGGGCCAAGGCGCGGGCGCGCGCGGTCAGGCGCTCGACCCGGTCGAGGCGCAACACGCGGCTCCCCAGCACGCGATAACCCATCGCTTCATAGGCCGCAGCGGAGACGGCGGGATCGCGCGGCGCCGCAAAACCCTTTTGCATCGGGGGCGCTTTCCCGCCGGATGCCAGCGCCCAGAGCAGGCCGCGCAAGCGGATCGCCTCGGGCTTCAACAGCGGCTCGAGGTAAATCGATTCGACCCCGAAACGCACGCCCAAAAGCGAAAGCCGCTTGCGGTCGGATGAAGCGAGCGAGGCCACCAGCGGCGAAGCCGGCTTGGCATGCAAGCTGCCGAGCGCCTCGCCCAATTGGAAGGCCAAGCCGCGCGCGGTTCCCGAAAGCGGGGCCTCGCGTGCCTGGAAGAGCGCGGCCAGGCCATGGCGCAAATGCGCCTCGACGAAAGCCGCTAGGCGCCTGCGCACCGTTTCGCGCTGATCGCCGGCGAAGAAATCGCTGGGAGCGGCCTCGACCTTCGGCGCCAGAATCTCGGCTCCCGGAACCAGTTTGCCGACGGGGCCGCCGCGCCAGGTAACCGCGCCGTCCGGCGTCAAGGCGAAATCCGAGTCATCCGCCCGTTCCAGGAGCTTGACCCTTCGCGCGATCTCGCCGCGCAACACGCGCTGCGAAGCGGCCAGCAGGGTCTTGGCGGCTGCGCCCGAAGCGCTCAGATCGGGACGGAAGCGGAAGCCCTCGAGTTTGCCCGCGTAATGGCCCTCGACCTTGACCTCGCCCGCAGCGCTTACCGAGGCCAACAGCTCGCCGCTTGCCGCCAGCTTGCGCACCAGCACCGCGGAACGTTTATCAACAAAGCGCTGGGTGATGCGGTCGTGCAGCGCGTCGGAGAGATTGTCCTCGATGGCGCGGGCGCGCTCCTGCCAGGAAGGCGCTTCGCGGAGCCAATCGCCGCGATGGGTGATGTAGGTCCAGGTGCGGACATGGGATATCCGCGTCATCAGCGTGTCGATGTCGCCGTCGAGCCGGTCGAGGCGGCTCACCTGCCCTGCGACATAGTCGGTGGGCAAGCGGCCGGAAGGACCCGCCAAATGCCGGTAGATCTGCGCCAGGAGCCGCGCATGGTTGTCGCTCATCACCTTGCGGAAATCCGGAATCTGACAGACCTCCCAGAGGAGCCGCACCGCCGCGGGACTCCGGGCGAGAGCGGCGATGTCGGACATCTGCGCCAGCGCGCGCAACGCCAGCAGATCGTCGGCCGGACGCGCCGCGACCAGGCCGGGGATGCGGGGCCGGGTTTCGAGCGAGGCTATCAAGCCGCCCACGGAGCGGTAATCGAGCCGTGCGTTGCGCCAATAGAGCCGGCGCAGCGGATCGAAGCGGTGGTTTTCCACCGCCTCGACGGTTTCGGGCGCGAGCGCCGAAATCTCGTCGGTGACGCCGAAACTGCCGTCGCTCATATGCCGTCCGGCGCGGCCGGCGATCTGCGCGATCTCGGCGGGCGCCAGGCGGCGCGGCGCGAAGCCGTCGAACTTCACCAGGCGCGCGAAAGCGACATGGTCCAAATCCATGTTGAGGCCCATGCCGATGGCGTCGGTCGCCACCAGGTAATCGACCTCGCCCGATTGGAAGAGGCCCACCTGGGCGTTGCGCGCGCGGGGCGACAAGGCGCCCATCACCACCGCGGTGCCGCCCTGGCGGCGGCGCATCGCCTCGGCGAGCGCGAAGACGTCGGAAACGGCGAAGGCGACCACCGCGCTCCGGGGCGGCAGGCGGGTGAGCTTCTTCGGTCCGGCGTAGCGCAGCGTCGAAAAACGCGGACGCGACGAAATCTCGGCCTCGGGCACCAGGCGCCGCAACAGCGGCCTGATGGTGTCAGAGCCCAGCAGCATGGTCTCATGCACCCCGCGCGCATGCAGCAGCCGGTCGGTGAAGACATGGCCGCGCTCGGAATCGCCGCAAAGCTGAATCTCGTCCACCGCCAGGAAATCGACCGGGCGGTCCAAGGGCATCGATTCGACGGTGCAGACGTAATAGGACGGGCTGGGCGGGACGATCTTCTCCTCGCCGGTGATGAGCGCCACGGCTCGGGCGCACTTCAAGGCCACGATCCGGTCGTAATTCTCGCGCGCCAGCAGGCGCAGCGGAAAGCCGATCATGCCGGTCCGATGGCCGAGCATGCGCTCGATGGCGAGGTGGGTCTTGCCGGTATTGGTCGGGCCCAGGACGGCCCAGAGGCGCGAAGTACGGGAGACCATTCCCATGCCTCTCAGCATCCTTTCTCCCGCCGGGAAAGGCAAGGGCTTAGCCGAGTCGCCCGGGCCATTTTCAAGACTCGCCCGATTCCGCGCCCTGAATACAAAGGGCGGGAAGCTTTCGCCTCCCGCCCTTATTTCTTAAAGAGACTCGTAAGACTCAGTCGTCGTATTCCATCGACACGTCCTTGCCGGTGTGATCCGGCATGAGAGCCGCCGACACCAGGCTTATCACCGAACAGGCGGCGATGAAGATGGCGATGGCGTAGCCGGTGTGATAGGCGGCGAACAGCGCGGTGGCGATGATGGGCGCCGGACCGCCGGCGATGATCGAAGCGAGCTGATAGCCCAGTGACGCGCCGCTGTACCGGAGACGCGGCGTGAAGGCCTCGGCGATCAGCGCCGCCTGCGGCCCGTATTGCATGTCATGCGGGATGAGCGACAGCACGATGGCGAGGAACACCGCCGAGGGCACCGCCGTATCCAGCATGCCGAAGTAGAGGAAGCCGAACAACCCGACCGCCGCTGCCCCGATCAGGTACATCTTCTTCCGGCCGATGCGGTCGGAGATGTGGCCCGAAAGCGGGATCGAGACGAAGGACACGCAGGACGCGACCAGCACCGCGGAAAGGATGAAGTCCCGCGACATGTGCAGCGTGCCGACGCCATAGGCGAAGACGAAGGCGGTGAAGATGTAGAACGGCGCCTGTTCCGACATCCGCAAGAGGGCCGAGAGCAGGATCTGCTTCGGCTGTTTCTTGAAGACTTCGATGACCGGCGCGTGCTCGATCTTCTTCTGGCTGAGGAGCTTCTGGAACACCGGCGTCTCGAGGATGCCGAGCCGGATCCAGAGGCCGATCGCGACCAGGATGATGCTCAGGAAGAACGGTATGCGCCAGCCCCAGGTCAGGAACTGGTCGCCCGACCAGGATGTAGCGCCGAGCATGACGATGGTCGACAGGAACAGGCCGCAGGGCACGCCGAATTGCGGCCAAGAGGCGACCAGGCCGCGATTGTGGTGGCCGCGCGACCATTCCATCGACAACAGCACCGAGCCGCCCCATTCGCCGCCGACGCCGATGCCCTGCAACGCGCGCAACACGGTCAGGATGATCGCGCCCCAGATGCCGATCGAATCGTAGCTCGGCACGAAGGCGATCAGGAAGGTCGCGATGCCCATGAGCAGCAAGGTGGCGATCAGCGTCGCCTTGCGGCCGATGCGGTCGCCGTAATGGCCGAAGATGGCCGCGCCGATCGGCCGCCCGATGAAGCCGATGAAGTATGTCGAGAAGGCCAGGAGCGTGGCGGTGGTCGGATCCGAGTTTGGGAAATAGAGCTTGCCGAAGACCAATCCGGCGGCGGTGCCGTAGAGGAAGAAGTCGTACCACTCGATGGTGGTGCCGACCGTGGCGGCGATCACCGCCTTGCGCAGTTCCCTGCTGTGATCGGCCGCGGAAAGCGAGCCGGAAGCGGCTGTGGTGGCCATTGTGCGTTTCCCCCGTGGTTATGGTCCCGTCCCGTTCGGACGGGCGCGTATTCTTGAGGCGGAGGATAAATCCTCCCATCTTCCGGGCCAAGCCGTTTCGCGCGCGGGTTAAAACGCCTCCAAACTACGCCGCAACCCAGGCCTCAGCCGCCCGGCATGAAGATGCGTGCCGCGGTCAGGATCGGCCCGGTGCCTTGGGCCTGGAGCAGCACGGCGACGCCGCCATCGCCCAGCGCCTTGGCCTCGTCCGGCGGCACCATCAGCTCCATCGACCAGCCGGCCCAGGCGCCGATGCGGCGATAGCTTCGCACCACCTGGTAATCGGTCAGGGTCTTGCCCTCGTTCTCGCCGCGCAACACCGGGGTCGAGTGCGGCCGGTCGAAACCGACGAGCCAGATGGCGGCGGGAGCGCCAGGCGGCGACGGACCCTCGCCCACATCGACCGCCAGCGCGCCGTTCTGAAGCCAATGCAGCGCCAAGGCGGGATGCGGTTCGGGTTTCGCCCGCGCCGCGGCGATCAGCGCTTCGATCGCGGCCTTGTCCGAGCCGACGCCCTCGGCGGCGCCGTTCACCACCATTTCGGGGGTGTAGACGTAGCGCAGATGCAGGCTCTGCTGGTAATCGCGCTGGCGCCCGGTGGCCCAAGGCTTGCCGTAAGGATCGGTCCAGCCGATGTAGTTCCAGTAATCGACATGGAAGGCGAGGGCGAGGATGTCCGGCTGCTTCGACAGCTCGCCGAGAAACGCATCGGCCGGGGGGCAGGTGTTGCAACCTTGGGAGGTGAAGAGTTCGACCACCACCGGCGCCTGCGCCGCCGGCGTCTCGGCGGCGCGAATAGCATTGCCATCCGCGCCCAGAACGAGCGCGGCCAGCAGGGCCAAAACCAGGAAGCGGGTTCTCATCGCCCCCATCATCGGCGAGCGGCGCGATTTTGGCCACTCAATCGGCTTCACGTTGGGGTGAACGCGGGCAAGGGCCGCGCTTGACCGGGGAAACCGCCGCGCGCGAGGATCACCGCCGCCAGCCGGAAACGGCCGTTTCGCCCAGGGAGGAATTCGGATGATCGTCGAGATTCGCACCTACGCTATGCACCCCGGCAAGGCCGGGGCCTGGCTCGCCTATTACGAGAAGAACGGGCTGCCGGTGCAAACCCGCATGCTCGGCAAGCTGATCTTCATGGGCTCGACCGAGATCGGCACCTTGAACCAGGTGGTGCATGTCTGGGCCTATGCCTCGCTGGCCGAACGCGAGCAGAAACGCGCCGCCTTGGCCAAGGACCCCGCTTGGCACGATTATCTCAAGAATTCGCCGCCGGGCCTGATCGTGTCGCAGGAATCGATGATCCTGAACCCAGCGGGCTTCTCGCCGCTGAAGTGACGGCGCCTATTTCGCCTGCATCGTGTGGCGGAGCACGTATTGCAAGATGCCGCCGTGGCGGAAATATTCGAGCTCGTCCACCGTATCGATGCGGCAGAGCAGCGGAACGGTTTCCGACTTGCCGTCCGCCCGGGTGATCTTGCAGGAAAGCTCGGCGCGCGGCTTCAAGCCCGAGGCTATCCCGGCGATGTCGAAGAGTTCGCTGCCGTCGAGCTTCAGGCTCTGGCGTGTCGTGCCCGGCTTGAATTGCAGCGGCAGCACGCCCATGCCGATCAGATTCGAGCGGTGGATGCGCTCGAAGCTCTCGACGATCACCGCCTTCACGCCCAAGAGCCGCGTGCCCTTGGCCGCCCAGTCGCGCGAGGAACCCGAGCCGTATTCCTTTCCGGCGACGATGACCAGCGGCACGCCCTCTTTCTGGTATTGCATGGCGGCGTCGTAGATCGGCATCACCTTGCCGTCAGGCAGGTGCTTGGTGACGCCGCCCTCGACCCCCGGCACCATCTCGTTGCGGATGCGGATATTGGCGAAGGTGCCGCGCATCATCACCTCGTGATGGCCGCGCCGCGCGCCGTAGGAATTGAAATCGGCCGGGCGCACCTGATGTTCCAGGAGATACTGGCCGGCGGGGCCTTCCTTCTTGATCGAGCCCGCGGGCGAGATGTGATCGGTGGTGATGCTGTCGCCCAGCATCGCCAGCACCCGGGCGCGGGATATATCGGATAGCGGCCCCGGCGCCTTGGGCATGTTGTCGAAATAAGGCGGGTAGGCCAAATAGGTCGAGCCCGGATTCCAGCCGAAGGTGACGCCCTCAAGCGTCTTGACCTTCTTCCATTCCTCCGGCCCTTCGAACACGTTGGCATAGCGCTTGCGGAACATCGGCGCGGTGACGCACTGGCTGACCGTGTCGCTGATCTCCTTGTTCGACGGCCAGATGTCCTTGAGATAGACCGGCAGGCCTTTATCATCCTGGCCGAGCGGGTCCTTGGTGATGTCGATCGCGACCGAACCGGCCAGCGCGTAGGCCACAACCAAGGGCGGCGACGCCAGATAATTCGCCCGCACCTGCGGGCTGATGCGGCCCTCGAAATTGCGGTTGCCCGACAGCACCGCCGCCGCCACCAGATCGCCTTCGTCCACCGCCTGGGAGATATTCTGCGGCAGCGGCCCGGAATTGCCGATGCAGGTGGTGCAGCCATAGCCCACCAGGTTGAAGCCCAGCGCGTCGAGGTCCTTCTGCAGGCCCGAGGCGGCGTAGTAATCCGTCACCACCTGGCTGCCCGGCGCGAGCGAGGTCTTGACCCAGGGCTTGACCTTGAGGCCGCGCTTCAAGGCGTTGCGCGCCAAGAGGCCGGCGCCGAGCATCACGCTCGGATTGGAGGTGTTGGTGCACGACGTGATGGCGGCGATCACCACGTCGCCGTCTTTTACCGAATAATTGGCGCCCGCGACCTTGACCGGACCGCCGGTCTTGGCTTTGTCGCGGCTTGCGGCGAGCTTCGGCAGCTCGGCCTTGAAGGAGGACGCCACCCCCGACAACGCGACGCGGTCCTGCGGCCGGCGCGGGCCGGCGAGCGAGGGCTCGACTGATGCCAGATCGAGATCGAGCGTGTCGGTGAAGGCCGGATCGGGCGATTGGGCGTCGTGCCACAGCCCCTGCGCCTTGGCATAGGCTTCGACCAGCTTGATCTGCTGCGCATCGCGGCCGGAGAGGGTCAGATAACGCAAGGTCTCGGCGTCGACCGGAAAGAATCCGCAGGTGGCGCCGTATTCCGGCGCCATGTTGCCGATGGTGGCGCGGTCGGCGAGCGCCAACGAGGCTATGCCCGGTCCGTAGAATTCGACGAAGCGCCCGACCACGCCCTTCTTCCGGAGCATCTGGGTCACGGTCAGCACCAGATCGGTGGCGGTGGCGCCTTCGCGCAAATTGCCGTGCATGCGGAATCCCACCACCTCGGGCAGCAGCATGGAGATCGGCTGGCCGAGCATCGCCGCCTCGGCCTCGATGCCGCCGACACCCCAGCCCAGAACCGAAAGCCCGTTGACCATGGTGGTGTGACTGTCGGTGCCGACCAACGTGTCGGGATAGGCGATGGTCCTGCCCTTCTCCTCGGTCGTCCACACCACCCGCGAGAGATATTCGAGATTGACCTGGTGGCAGATGCCGGTGCCGGGCGGCACGACGCGGAAATTGTCGAAGGCGCGGCTGCCCCAGCGCAGGAAGGCGTAGCGCTCGCCGTTGCGCTCGAACTCGATCTTCACGTTCTGGCCGAAAGAATTGGCCGTGCCGAAATTGTCGACCATGACCGAATGGTCGATCACCAGATCGACCGGCGAGAGCGGATTGATGCGCTTGGGGTCGCCGCCGAGGCGCGCCATCGCCTCGCGCATCGCCGCCAGATCGACCACCGCCGGCACGCCGGTCAAATCCTGCATCAGCACGCGGGCGGGCCGGAACGCGATCTCGCGCCGCGAGGTCTTGTCCTGGAGCCAGGCGGCCACCGCCTTGATGTCCTCGACCGTGACGGTGCGGCCGTTTTCGAGCCGCACCAGGTTTTCCAGCAGCACCTTGAGGGAAAAGGGCAGGCGCGAAATGTCGCCCAGACCGGCCGCCTTGGCCGCCGCCTCGAGGCTGAAATAATCGTAGGTCTTGCCGCCGACATCGAGGCTGCGGCGCGCCTTGAGCGAATCCTGGCCGGTCACGGACAAAGCAAGTCTCCCTTTTTATGGCGGCGGGCAGGCTGTCCGCCCGCCGGTTAGGGCTTGCTGCTACGCCTTCCCGCGCCGCAGATCAAGCCGGGCCCGGGCTCGGCCCGGACACCCCCAAACCGGCCCGGAAGGCCCGTTTTATGGGGTTCCGCCGGGCAAAATATCATGGTTTCGCCACAATCCTTTCCCAATGGGGACGCATTCCGGGGCTTTGATGGCAACCGGTGAGAGACATTAGGCTTTTGGCTTGTCTCCATCTCCATGTAGCGGTCGCCCCCCGGCCGCTCCTGTATCGACGGCCTCGGTATTTCCCCCACCGAGGCCGTCTCTTTTTTGCCCGCTTCGAGCAGCGGGCCGTGGCAATATCGCCGCATATGCGTCCCCTCTCCCGGAAATTCCTGTCATGCCAGGACCTTGCCTGCCAACGCGGCGGGCGGCTGGTGTTTCACGGATTGAATTTCGGCCTGGAAAAGGGCGGCGCGTTGCTGCTGACCG
>Ga0187855_10001404_pt1 | contig 19119 bp, 14 predicted proteins | sample June2016WEW_8_10_2_FD_132969 | JGI IMG/M metagenome (GOLD analysis project Ga0187855, IMG submission 132969) | Peatland microbial communities from SPRUCE experiment site at the Marcell Experimental Forest, Minnesota, USA - June2016WEW_8_10 | ecosystem: Environmental > Terrestrial > Soil >...
ACCAATCCAGCCAGTCTCGTTCCTCTTGGCTCATCGCAATACGTTCCATCCCTCCAGCCTCGCGGCTGTCAAGAGGAACGTTCTACTTTGCCCAAATAGGAATTTCTCACTTTGCCGCGACAGCACTTGAAACAGGACTTGCGAACCCCAAAACGAATGTGATATCTTCATCGAAACCTGGGGGCGCAGTCCCGAGGGCATGAGGGATTCCATCGAATGTTGCTTGCTCCGATCGTTTGGGTGCTTACCGTAGTCATCTGCTATTATTTTGCGGCCCAGGTCTGGTGGTTTCCGCCGGCAATCTCCCAGCACGGGCTGGCCTATGACGCCCAGTTCATGCGCACGCTGGTCATCACGGGAATCATTTTCTTTCTGGCGCAATTCGCGCTGGGCTGGGTCATCTTCCGCTATCGCGACAATGGCACGCGGGCGCACTACTCGCACGGCAACGACAAGTGGGAAACCATCTGGACCAGCGCCACGGCCATCCTGTTCGTGGGCCTCGTCTTGATGGGCACGCGCATCTGGGTCGCCGTGCACCTTTCCGAGCCGGACCCCAACGCCATCCCCATTGAGCTGATGGCCAAACAATTCGCCTTCTCCTTCCGCTATCCGGGGCCGGACGGCAAGTTTGGCAGCACGGACCTCAAGCTGGTGAACGACGCGGCCGGCAATCCCTTCGGGCTCGACGACAAAGATGCGGCCGGCAAGGACGATATCGTAAGCGCCTCGCTGAAGGTGCCCGCCGGCAAGCCCATCAAGCTGATCATGCACTCCCGGGATGTGATTCACAACTTCTTCGTGCGGGAGTTGCGCCTGAAGCAGGATATCGTGCCCGGCATGGAAATTCCGCTCTACTTCCAGGCCGACACGCCCGGCGTATACGAGATTCCCTGTTCGGAGCTCTGCGGTCTTGGCCATTTCCAGATGCGCAGCACCATGGAAGTGATGTCCGAAGCCGATTTCGAAAAGTGGAAGGTAGAGCAGGCCGCCCAATAAGTAATGAGTCCCCAGGACCCGTTTTTGACGATTCGATTCACGGTGAAAAAGATATGGCCTCACCCGTAGCGCATAGCGCGCATCACGCGCCCCAAGGCTTCATACGGAAGTACGTCTTCAGCCTGGACCACAAGGTCATCGGCATTCAGTACTACTTCCTGGCCTTGTTCTCTGTTCTGATCGGCATGAGCCTCTCTCTGCTCATGCGGTTTCACATGGTACATCCGGACGCCAAGGTTGGTTGGTTTGGGACCCTATGGCCCACTGCCGCGCAGGGCGGGATCATGACCCCCGAACTGTACCTGTCGCTAATGACCATGCACGGCACCATAATGGTGTTTTTCGTGCTGACCACGGCGCCGCAGAGCGGCTTCGGAAACTTCTTCCTGCCGATCCAGATCGGCGCCGAGGACATGGCGTTTCCGGTCCTGAACATGCTCTCCTTCTGGACCACGCTGCTGGCGCTAGGGGTCATGGTAGCCGCCTTCTTCGTGCAGGGGGGCGCGCCGTTGGCCGGCTGGACGGCATATCCTCCGCTGAGCGCGGTGCCACAGGCGGGGCCGGGCGAGGGCTTGGGCCAGACGCTGTGGATCGTCAGCATCGCCATCTTCAGCGGCGCATCGCTGATGGGCGCGATCAACTTCATCGCCACCCTGATCGACCTGCGCTGTAAAGGAATGTCGCTGATGCGCCTGCCGCTCACCTGCTGGACTTGGTTCGTGACGGCTATCCTCGGCCTGCTGGGATTCGCTGTGCTGCTGGCCGCGGGAGTCCTGTTGATCCTCGACCGCACCGCCGGCACCAGTTTCTTTCTGCCGGCCGGCCTGATGGTCAGCGACCAGATTCTGAACCACAAGGGCGGCTCTCCGCTCCTATGGCAGCACCTGTTCTGGTTCTTCGGCCACCCCGAGGTGTACATCGCCATCCTGCCCGGTATGGGAGTGACTTCCCAGTTGCTCTCGACCTTCTCGCGCAAGCCCATTTTCGGCTACCGCGCCATGGTCTTCGCCATCCTGAGCATCGGCTTCCTGGGCTTCCTGGTGTGGGGCCATCACATGTTCATGAGCGGCATGAGTCCGTATTCCGCCATGGCGTTTTCCGTGCTGACCATGGCCATCGGAGTGCCTTCGGCCATCAAGACATTCAACTGGATCGGCACGCTGTGGGGCGGGCGAATCCGCTACACCGCCGCCATGATGTACGCCCTCGGCTTCGTGTCGCTATTCGTGACCGGCGGACTGAGCGGCATTTTCCTGGGGCAGCCGGCGCTGGATCTGTACTTCCATGACACTTACTTCGTGGTGGGCCACTTCCACATGATCATGGGTGTGGCGGCCATCTTCGGAATGTTCGCCGGCACGTTCTACTGGTTCCCGAAGATGTTCGGGCGGATGATGAATGAGACGCTGGGCAAGATCCACTTCTACATGACGTTCGTGGGCGTGTACGCGATCTTCACGCCGATGCATTACCTGGGCATCGCGGGCAATCCCCGCCGTTACTCGGACTTTACCAATTTCGATTTTCTGGGGAAGTTGCTGCCGGTGCACACGTTCATGACGCATGCCGCGTACTTTACCGCGGCGGCGCAGATCCTGTTCTTCTTCAACCTGTTCTGGAGCATGTGGAAGGGTAAGAAGGCGCCCATGAATCCCTGGGAAGCGACCACCCTGGAATGGACCGTGCCTTCGCCGCCGCCGTTTGATAACTTCGCCGGCCAGCACCCGGTGGTGAACCATGGCGCCTACGAGTATGCCGTGCCTGGCGCTCCGCGGGATTACATTATGCAGACGGATCCGGTGGATGTACATGCGGAATAAACGGTGGTCGGTGGTTGGTGGCTGGTGGCTGGTGGTTTTGTCTGACACACCAGCGCCTTTGACTGATCCACCAGCCACTAGCCACCGATCACCAGCCACCGATTCTTAACATGCCCGGCTCGATCACATCGGACGTAATCAAACCGCCGGCGCCTCCCCGCGGAGGGGGCTTCGGTGGAGGCGGCGGACCGGACGGGCGGGGCGCTTCGCGGCGCGCCTCCATGACCGGCCTGATGGTGCTGCTGGCCGCCACCACTATGGCTTTCGCGGCGTTCACCAGCGCCTTCGTGGTGCGCCGCGGCATGTCCAACGACTGGGTCGGGTTGCCGCTGCCCCGCATTCTCTGGTTCACTACCGCGGTTCTGATCGCCAGCAGCGTGCTGCTGGAACTGGCGCGGCGATCCCTAAAGAGCGGCCGCCGCACCGATTTCAACCGCTATTGGACCGCCGGCACCGCGCTCGGAATTGTTTTCCTGCTGGGCCAGGGATTCGCCTGGAGACAATTGTTTAACGCCGGCATTTTCGTGGCGAGCAATCCCAGCAGCTCGTTCTTCTATCTGCTGACCGCGACCCACGGCCTGCACATTCTAGGCGGCCTCACGGCGTTGGTGTATGTGGACGTTCAGGCGCTCAGCTTGCAACTGGGGCCCGGCAAGCGTACGGCCGTGGATGTCAGCGCGGTCTTCTGGCATTTCGTGGACGGCATTTGGATTTACTTAATGGCTCTATTTCTCATTTGGGGGTAAATTGTCGATGTCCCAAGTCAACACGGCGCCCTTGACCTCAGTGTGGGATGGCGGGCGTTCGCCTTACGCCGTGAACTCGAAAAAGTTCGGGATGTGGCTGTTCATCATCTCGGATGCGCTCACCTTTTCCGCGCTGCTGATGGCCTACACTTACGTGCGGCTGGCCACGCCCAATTGGCCCACGCCGTTTCACTTTTTCCCGAGCGTCATTTTCTCCACGGTCATGACCTTCTGCCTGCTCTCCAGCAGTTTGACCATGGTGATGGGAGTGCATGCCATGAATCACGGCAACCGCAAGGCGACGGTGGGCTGGATCCTGGCCACCATGGCCGGCGGACTGGCGTTCGTGGGTCTGCACCTCACCGAGTGGATGAACCTGATCCGCAACGAGCACGTCACCCCGTTCGACAACCCTTGGGGAGTGCCGCTGTTCGGCGGAACATTTTTCGCGCTTACCGGCTTGCATATGACTCACGTCATCATCGGCGTGATTTATCTGGGCATTATCTGCTTCGCGGTCGGCCGCGGCAAATTCAAGGCCGAAGACGTGGAAGTGAGCGGTTTGTATTGGCACTTTGTGGACCTGGTGTGGATGTTCATTTTCCCGCTGGTCTACCTGATGTCGGCGAAGATATAGCCGATTCTTGAAAGGAGCGACGCACTCATGAGCGTACATACCGAAGCGGCAGAGCATGTGAACGGCGCCACCACCAAGGCGTTCGTCAACGTCTGGTTTGCCTTGCTTATCATGACCGGGATCGAGGTATTTCTCGCCTACGAGCAGATCCCGGTGCTGATCTTTTTGACGGCGCTGGTGGGCCTGTCGGTCATCAAGGCGGCGCTGATCATCGCTTATTTCATGCACCTGAAGTTCGAAAAGCTGAGCTTGTTCCTGACGCTGTTCCCCATGCTGATCCTGTGCATTATGCTGATGCTGCTGATGTTCATGCCGGACTCGAGCCGCTTAATGATGATGAGGCCGCGATGAAGCGTCTGGCTGTCACACTCTTCCTGGCCGCGGCGAATAGCTGGGCGCAGTGCGTCATGTGCTTTCGCACGGCAGCCGCCCAGAACGCGGCCCGCGCCCGCTTGATGAATATGGGCATTGTGCTGCTGGGCCTGCCGCCGTTTTTCATCCTGGGAGGATTCCTGTTCCTGGCCTGGCGCCGCAATCAGGCCTTTGCCGGCGCCGAACTTCTTCCCGAAGCTCCACAACAATCTGAAGCATTGAACCACGAGGGTTGACGACGCCTCTGAGAAGGCGTGGAAGAATCGGTTGGCATGCGAAAGCGCCTGCCCCACCACTGCGATCGCCACTTTTCCCCGACTGTGTATATTATTAGACAAACGGAGGGGCTTGTTGCGTATTCTCTTTTTGAAGACCGAGCCGGAGACCGCGGACCGTTGCGTGCGCGAACTGGCTCAAGTGGGCTTCGATGCCGGCCGCGAAATGGCCGACAGCCCGGAGCAGTTGGCGGCCCTCCTCGACCGGGACAACTACGATCTCGTCCTGACTGAATACGCGGCGCCTGGCTGGAACTGGCGCGCCGCCCTGGAGGCTTTGCGCGGTCGTCCGTTGCCGGTCCCGCTCGTCGTATTGGCCCGCGACGCCGATGCGCGCCTTCTCATGAACTGCGTGCTGGAGGGCGCTACCGATTGCCTTGAAATCGGACAACTGTCCCGCTTGCCCCTAACCGTCCGGCAAGCCCTCGAACGGAAAGTGCAGCACGGCCCGGACGCGCGTGACGTAGTCCGGGCCGACTTGAGATTTCGCCAGATTTTTGAAGCTTCTCCGGACGCAATCCTCCAGGTCGATCGTCAGGGACGGATCATTCTAGCGAGTGCTTTGGCGGGCGCGATGTTCCGCTGCCGGTCTGAAGAGTTGTTGGGAAAATCGGTGGAAGAGCTGGTGCCCGGGCGTTTCCGGGACCGGCATGCGGGGTACCGGCAGCACTATCAGGGGAATCCGGCGACGCGTCCCATGGGCTCGGGTCTCGATTTGTGGGCCCGGCGTCTGGATGGCACGGAGTTACCGGTGGACATCAATCTCAGTCCGCTGCAGACGGATGACGGCGTGCAAACCATGTGTGTCGTCCGCGACATTACCGACCGCAAGCGCGCCGAGGAGTCCCTTCGCCGGCAGGCCCAATTGATCGAGCTTTCGCACGACGCCATTATCGTGCGCGAATCCGGCGGCCGGATTCTGCAATGGAATGCCGGGGCCCAGGAGATCTACGGGTGGTCCGCCGCAGAGGCCGTCGGGCAAGTGACCCACACGCTGTTACGGACGGGGTTTCCAATCTCGCTGGCGGAGGTGGAGGCGGCTCTCGACCGCCACGGTCGCTGGGATGGGGAACTGCAACACACGCGCCGCGACGGCGCCCGCATCATCGCCGAGAGCCGGCATGTTCTGGTACGGGGAACGGATGGCGCCCCCGTCGCCGTTCTCGAAACCAATCGCGATGTCACCCAGCGCAAGCGGGCGGAAGCGGAGGTCGCCGCTTTGAATGCGCAACTCCGGCAGACGGCGGACGAGTTGGCCGTCACCAACAAGGAACTCGGGCTGCGCAACCGCGAGGTGGAACGGGCCAATCGTCTGAAGAGCGAATTCCTGGCCAGCATGAGCCACGAACTGCGCACGCCGCTGAACGCTATCATCGGCTTCTCGGACCTGATGGCGGAGCAAACCGCGGGAACCTTATCCCAAAAGCAGCAGCGTTTCGTCGGCCACATACAACAAGGCGCCCGGCACCTGCTGGCGCTTATCAACGACATTCTGGACCTCTCCAAAGTCGAAGCCGGGCGTCTGGAACTGGACCGCGAGAACGTGCCGGCGGCCGGCCTGCTTTCCGAGGTGCTGACCACCATTCGGCCGGCAGCGCAAGCCAAAGGCATCCATGTGCAGAGCAGCATCGGGCCGGATGTAACCGCCTTTGCGGACCGCGTGCGATTGAAGCAGATCCTGTACAATCTGCTCAGCAACGCGGTGAAGTTTACCCCCGCGGGGGGCAAGGTTTGGGTGGAGGCCGCCGAGCGCCGCGGCCGGCTTACGATGTCGGTTAGCGACACCGGACTGGGGATTCCGGTCGAGGAACAGGAAGCGGTTTTCGACGCCTTCCACCAGGTGGGAACCACCACCAAGGGCGTAAAGGAAGGGACCGGCCTCGGCCTGGCGATCACCAAGCGGCTGGTCGAGGAGCATGGCGGCCGCATCTGGGTCGAGAGCGAGCCTGGAAAGGGCGCCCGCCTGAGTTTTACCGTGCAGGCCGGCCGAACCTGGGAGCCGGCGGCCCGGGGAGAAGCCGAAATTTCCGAAGCTGCGCCGCCGCGCGATCGCCCGCTCATCCTGGTGGTGGACGACGAAGCCCCGGCACGCGAGTTGCTCGTGAGCTGGCTGGAGCCCGAGGGATATCAGACAGTAACCGCGAGTTCCTCCGCCGAGGCGCTCAGCAAGGCCGCCCAACTCGCGCCGGACGCCATCACCTTGAATATGCTCATGCCCGGCAAGAGCGGGTGGGACACGCTCTACGAGCTGAAAAAAACTCCGGTCACCGCCGGCATCCCCATCATCGTGGTTACAGTCGTCGATGAACCCAAGATCGGTCTGGCCCTCGGCGCGGCGGAGTACCTGGTCAAGCCCGTCGACAAAGAGGTGCTGCTCGAAACCATTCGCCGCCATATCGGGCCAGGCTCCAACGGTCCCGCCAAGGTGCTGGTAGTGGACGACGAAGCCGACATCCGCGAGCTGCTGAAGGAAATTCTGGAAACCAACGGCTATATCCCGGTGCTGGCGGCCAACGGCAAAGAGGCCCTGGAAACGCTGGCACGGATATCTGTGAATGCCCTCCTGCTGGATCTGATCATGCCGGAAATGGACGGTTTCGAACTGTTATTCCGTATGAGAGAGGACGCGGGCTTCCGCAACATACCTGTATTGGTCCTCACCGCCAAGCAGTTGACGGATGCTGAAATCGAAATGCTGCGCCCCGAGACCATGGGCCTGTTCCAGAAGGGCGGCGAATGGAAGAAGCAGTTGCTGGCGGAGTTGAGCCAGGCCGTGGGCCACCAAGCGGGCCGTGCATGAGTTCGAAGAAGATCCTGGTAGCGGACGATAGCGTGGCCAGCCGCGAACTGATCCGGGAAGTCCTGGAAATAAGCGACTATGAAGTGATCGAGGCCACCGATGGCGAGGAGGCTGTGCGGCTTGCGAAGGAAAACGCGCCGGACCTGGTGCTGGTCGATATTCAGATGCCCAATCTGGACGGCTACGGCGTGCTCCGCGAATTGCGCGCCGTCCCGCGATTTTCCGAGCTGCGGGTGGTCGCCTTGACGGCATTCGCCATGCAGGGTGACAGCGAGCGGGCCCTCGACGCCGGCTTCGACGGCTACATCACCAAGCCCGTCGATATCGCCGCCCTGCGCCAGGAAATCCGGAGGTTCCTCTGAGGATGCAACCGCGCATCAAGCTTCTCGCCATCGACGACGACCCGCAGAGCCTGGAGCTGGTTACGGAGGCCCTCTCGGATAACGGCCTGCACATACTGACCGCGGACGATCCCGAAAAGGGTCTCGAACTGGTGCGCCGCGAACGCCCGCAAATCGTGCTCAGCGACGTGGTGATGCCGAACATGAACGGCATGGAGTTGTTGGGGCGCATTCTGGAGGTCGATCCGGCCACCGATGTAATCCTGATGACCGCCTATTATTCGACGGAAGCCGCCGTGGAAGCCATCAAGAAGGGCGCCAGCGATTACCTGACCAAGCCCATTTCGCTTCCGGTGCTGCGCGAGCGCATCGACAAGCTGGCTACGGATGCGCGGCGCCGGCAGCGAGCCACGCAGTTGGATAGCGAGTTGGTGGAGACCTGCCAGTTCGAAGGCATGGTGGGCCGCAGTCCGCTGTTATGGGAAATGTTCGCCCAGATTCGCCGCGTGGCGCCGCACTACCGCGCCTGCGTGGTGACCGGGCCTACCGGCACCGGCAAGGAACTGGTGGCGCAGGCGCTGCACAAGCTCAGCCCCGCGGCGGCCGGCCCGATGGTCGTCTGCAATTGTTCCGCGGTGGTGGAAACGCTCTTCGAAAGCGAGCTGTTCGGACACGTGAAAGGCGCTTTCACCGGGGCCACGACCAACAAGATGGGCTTGTTCGAGTACGCGCACGGCGGCACGCTTTTTCTGGATGAAATCGGCGACATGCCGCTCGCCACGCAAGCCAAGCTGCTGCGTGTCCTGCAGAACCAGGAGGTGCAGCGGGTCGGCTCGCTGAGCGCGCGCAAGGTGGACGTTCGCGTGGTGGCCGCCACCAATCACGACCTGCGCGCGCAAATCGCAGCGAAACGCTTCCGCGAGGATTTGTATTACCGGCTCTCCATGGTGGAGATCCAGACGCCGGCGCTAGCCGATCGCCGGGAAGACCTGCCGCTGCTGGAACGGTTCTTCATTCAGAAGTTCGCCGCGCAGTACAAGAAACCGGTGGCCGCGCTGACGCCGCGCGCGCAGATTCTGCTGGCGCGGCACGCCTGGCCCGGCAACGTGCGCGAGTTGGAGAACGTGATCGGGCACGCCTGCATGATCGCCGCCGGAGAGACCATCGATATCGCCGATCTTCCCCAGTACCTGCGGGGAGGCATCGCCGAGCCGGCCGCCGAGCCAGGCGGGATTCCGGCGCGGCCGCTCGAAAGCGCAGGGGGTAGGCTCTCCTTCGACGAGCAAGAGCGGCGCGTGATCGCGGAAGCACTCGAGCGGGCCGGCGGCAACCAGGTGCACGCCGCGCGCCTGTTAGGCATCACCCGTGACAAGCTGCGGTACAAGATCAAGAAGCACAACCTGCGGTAGTTGTGGCGTACGCTAAAGCGGCGATTCAGCGTGCCGCCGCGGGCTTCAGCCCATAGTGCTCGGCGAACTGAATGCGCGGCCCAGCCGGCGGCGCGCAACTTTTCTTTTTTGGGTCGATAAGTCTGTTTATGAGGTGCGTCCCTCCGCGCACCAACAATCGACAGACTAGGAGACCCTGCATGCGCCGTTTCGCAACCGTCATCCCCCTGACGGCCTCCGCTCTTTCCCTCTTCATTTCCAACGCCCCGGCACAAGCCCAAAACGCGCTGCCGCAGCCCCGGATCCACGGCGCCATCGACGATCGGCGAACCGTCCGGCTTCCCGGAAACCGGCACCCCCTGGCCCGCCCGGAGTATGACGCCGGTGTGGCAGATCCCGCAACCCGCATGGACCGCATGATCCTGGTGCTCCAACCGGACGCCGCCCAGCAAGAGGCGCTGGCGGGTCTGCTCCAAGCGCAGCAGGATCCGCACTCCCCGCTCTATCATCGCTGGCTCACGCCGGAAGACTTCGCCGCGCGTTTTGGCGTGGCCCAGCACGATCTGGACCAGGTGGTGGCGTGGCTGGGCGCGCAGGGCTTTTCCATCGACGAAATCCCGGCCGGGGGGCGTTCGATTATCTTCAGCGGGTCGGCTGCGCTGGTCGAGTCGGCCTTCCACACCGAAATGCATCGCTACCGTGTGGGCAGCGAGATGCACCTGGCCAACGCCGGCGATCCCGAGATCCCGGAAGCCTTGGCCGGCGTGGTGAAAGGCGTGGCCACCCTGCACGATTTCCGCCGGCGCGCGATGCACACGCGCATGCTGGCGGCGCCCCAGTACAGCGATGGGAGCTCGACTTATTATCTGTCGCCTGGGGATTTTGCCACCATCTATGACGTAGCCTCGCTCTATGCCGGTGGCATCACTGGCGCGGGCCAGACCATCGCCATAGTCGCGCGGTGCAACATCCCCATCGCCGACGCGCAGACCTTCCGCCAGACTTTTGGACTGCCCGCAAACAACCCGGCGGTCATCGTGAACGGTGCGGATCCGGGCATCACCTCCGAAGACGAGTTAGTCGAGGCGGACTTGGATGTGGAGTGGTCGGGCGCGGTGGCTCCCCAGGCGACTGTCGACTTCGTGGTCTCGGCCTCCACTCAAACCACCGACGGAGTGGATCTCTCGGCGCAATACATCGTCAGCCACAATCTGGCGCCGGTGATGAGCACGAGTTTCGGACTCTGCGAAGCGTACATGGGATCCGACCTCGGTTTTTATGACAATCTGTGGCAGCAAGCGGCGGCGCAGGGAATCACTGCCCTGGTCGCCGCGGGCGACAGCGGCGCGGCGGGCTGCGACGGCGGTTCGGAATCGCAGGCCACCGGCGGCCTGGCGGTCAACGGCCTTTGCTCCAGCCCGTACAGCGTGTGCGTGGGCGGCACCGAATTCAACGAGGGATCCAACTCCAGCCAGTATTGGTCGGCCGGCAATGCTTCGAATTGGTCTTCCGCGCTCGGCTACATTCCGGAGATGGTCTGGAACGAAAGCGGGAACAATGGCGGATCGGGGCTCTGGGCGGGCGGCGGCGGCGCGAGCGCTTACTATTCCAAGCCCGCCTGGCAAAGCGCTCCCGGCGTGCCGGCCGACGGCCAGCGCGACGTGCCGGACGTCTCGTTGACGGCCTCGCTGCATGACGGTTATCTGTTTGTCTACGAAGGCGGGATGTATTATGTTGGCGGAACTTCGGCCGCATCGCCCTCGTTTGCCGGCCTGATGGCGCTGGTCGATCAACAGACGGGCGCCGGCCAGGGAAATGCGAATACCACCTTCTACGCCTTGGCCACGCTCCAGGGATCGGGCGGTCTGGGCTATTTTCACGATATCGTCACCGGGAACAACAGCGTGCCCGGACTTGCCGGATTCAGCGCTGCACCGGGGTACGACCAGGCCAGCGGTCTCGGATCGGTGGATGCTGCCATCCTGGTGAATCACTGGAACGATGCCATCACCGGCGGCTCGCCCAACTTTACGCTCACCGCTAACCCAGGTTCGGTGACCGTACCGGCTGGCGGCAATGGAGCCGTAATCGCTCAGGTCAAAGTGACCGGCGGGTTCGATGCCGCGGTGGCGCTCTCGGCTACGGGTCTGCCCGCCGGCGTGACGGCGGTGTTCGGCGCGCCCACTCTGGCCGCGCCCGGATCCGGCAGCAGCAGCCTGACAGTTACCGTGGCCGCGAGTGTGGCCGCCGCCGTCTATCCTATCCAAATCGTCGCGACCGGCGGTACGGTAACCCAGACACTCCCGCTGTCGCTGACTGTATCCACGCCTGCGGGCTGCAACTTGACCGCGTCACCCGCTAGTCTCACCGTGAATGCCGGCAGTGCGGCGGTCGCCGAAGTCAGTTGCGGATCGCCGCAGAGCGGCTTCAAGTCGTCGCTGAAGCTCACCGTCAGCGGAGCGCCACAGGGAGTCTCGGCATCGTTTTCGCCAACCAGCATCGCTCCCGGTACCGCCCAATCGAAGCTGACCCTGACGGCGGGCGCCAGCGCGCCGTTGGGCAACTTTACTATCAAGGTAACCGGCGCCGGCGGCGGGCAGTCGCCATCCCTGGTGCTGCCCGTGACGATCAATCCAACGCCTACGTTCACCATGAATCTGTCGTCAACCGGCATCACCGTCCTGCAGGGCACTCCCGGCCAGGTCACCCTCACGGTGGCGCACGTGGGATCGTATAACTCAAGCGTTTCGTTGTCCGTGACCGGCCAGCCCACGGGAGTCACCGCTTCGTTTTCACCGTCTTCGCTGGCCGCGCCGGGGGACGGGGCCAGCACGCTGACCATACAAGTGGGTTCGACCGCGGTGGCGGGCACTCACACTTTCACGATCAAGGCCGTGGGTGGCGGCCTGACCAAGACCCTGACGCTGCTGGTCACCACCCAGATGTTGCCAGCCTTTACCTTCGGCGTGGCGCAGAAGACCCTCACGGTGGGCCAAGGCGTCACAGCGGCAGTCAACGTGACCGTATCCGCTCTGGTGGGCGGGTTTAGTTCGGCGGTGGCGCTGTCCGTGGCGGCGGCCGGCGGTGGCAGCCTGCCCACCGGCCTGAATCCCAGCTTTACACCCACCTTCATTGGGGCGCCCGGCAACGGCACGAGCATCCTGGCATTCAACCCCGACGGCACTTCGACGCCTGGCGCATACCCATTGACCATCACCGCGAGCGGCGGAGGAGTGACGCGAACCGCCGCGCTATCGGTGACCGTCACGCCACCTCCAAGTTTCACTCTGCATGCCGCGGCGTCGACCTTGAACGCTTTGGTAGGAGGCGCGGCCAGTACGCAGATCACATCCACGGTGGTCTACGGCTTCACCTCCACGGTTGCGCTTTCGAGTGGCACATTGCCAGCCGGAGTGATCGCCACTTTCTCATCTTCGAATATCCCCGGGGTCAACGGCAAAAGTACCATCAACGTGCAAGCCACCAGTTCAGCCGTGCCGGGCAGCTATACCATGACGGTCAGCGGCACCGGCGGGGGCGTAACATCCACGGCGACCATCACGCTCAATATTGGCCAGCTCGCGGTAACGCCCCAGAGCACGGCCGTGACCGTTAAGCATGGTAGCAACACGACTATCGTCGTCAACACCAGCGTCACAGGTACCTACAGCGCTTCGGTCGCGCTATCGGTGGCCGGTCTGCCTAGGGGAGTCACCGCCGCGTTTTCACCGGCGACCATTGGCAATCCGACCGCCGGCGCCAGCACCTTGAAGCTGACCGCCGCTTCGTCGGCAGCCATCGGCGCCGGGACGTTCACGATCAATGCCGTAAGCGATGGGCTGACCGAGGGCGTCACCGTGAGCCTGACCGTGCAGTAGGGGAACAATCGCGGGCGGCCGATGGCTTGACGGCTCCGCTCCCCGCGCGCTATACCAGTAGTGTGTCTACGGTAGACGATCCACTGGAGCGGCTCGAATTCCTGCAGGGGACTTTGGAGGTCTTGATCCTGCGCAGCTTGCAGCTTGGACCCAACCACGCCTACGGCGTGACGCAGTTTCTGGAGCGGCAATCCGGCGACGAGTTCGTAGTCGATAACGGCTCGCTTTATCCGGCCCTGCAGCGGCTGCTGCAACGCGGCTGGATCACGGCCCAATGGAAGACTTCTCCCAACGGCCGCCGCGCGAAGTATTACCGGCTCACTCCGCCGGGCCGCAAACAACTGGTGGCCGCCACATCCCGGTGGCAGCGGTTCGTCGAAGCCATGGGCCGTATCCTGGCTCCGGAGGGCTGAACGCCATGCGCGCCTGGTGGTCCAAACTCTATCGCATGCTCGCCGGCCGGCGAGCGCTGGCGGAGGATCTGGAAGCGGAGATCGCGTCCCAACTCGAATTTGAAATCCAGGAAAACCTGGCGCGGGGAATGCCGCCGGAGGAAGCGCGGGCAGCCGCCTGCCGGCACATCGGCAACCTCACCCGGATTCAAGAGCGGGCGCGCGAAGCCTGGAGCTTCCCCGCGCTCGAAACCATCCTGCAAGACGTGCGTTATGGCTTGCGCGGCATACGGCGATCGCCGGCTTTTGCGGCCGTCGTGATTCTGACGCTGGCTTTGGGTATCGGCGCGACCACCGCGATCTTCAGCGTCGTGAACACGGTTCTGTTGCGGCCCCTGCCGTATCCCAGCGCCGAACGCTTGGTTTACCTGGGCGAATCCGATCCGAAGGCCGAAGGGATCAGCGTCACCTGGGTGAATTACCAGCACTGGCGCAACCAGAACCACAGCTTCGAAGAAATGGCCGGTTTCCAAACCGCGCATCTCACCCTGACGGGGCGCGGCGCGGCTCTTTTCACGCGCGCAGGACTGGTGACCAGCGGCTTCTTCAGCCTGGTGGGCGCCAAGCCGCTGCTCGGCCGCGTATTCGGGCCGTCAGAGGACAGGCCCGCCGCGGCACCGACGCTGGTGCTGGGCTTTCAGTTCTGGGCCAGCAAGCTGGGGGCCGATCCGCGCGTGCTGGGCGCCACCCTGGCGCTCGATGGCAAATCTTACGAAGTACTCGGCGTGCTGCCTCCTGGTTTGCACTACTTCTCCCAAGCCATCGATTTCTATCTGCCGATGAGCCAGTTCCAGGGTGAAATTGTCGATCGTACGCAGCACGGATCCATGCGGCTGCTGGCGCGCTTGAAGCCTGGGGTGATACTCAACTCCGCGACCGAGGATTTGGACCTCATCATGCATCGCCTGGCGGAAACCGATCCGGGGCCCGAGAGCAATCATCGCGCCTATGGGCAATTTCTAGCCGAATCGGTGACGGGAGACATCCGACCCACGCTGCTGATCTTGCTGGGCGCGGTCGGCCTCGTGCTGACGATCGCTTGCGCGAACGTGGCCAGCCTGGTGCTGGCGCGAAGCACCGCGCGGGTGCGCGAGATGGCCATTCGGGCCGCTATCGGCGCAGGCCGCCGCCGGCTGATCCGGCAAATGCTGACGGAGAATCTGTTGCTGGCTGCGCTGGGCGGCCTCACCGGCCTGCTGCTGGCGCAGTGGGGCGTGCGGGCCTTGATGGGCATGGGTCCGCGCGAGATCCCCCGCCTCGCGGAAACTACTTTCGATTGGCGGGTGCTGCTGTTTGCGTGCGCCATCACGGCCGCCACGGGATTGTTCACCGGCTTCGCCCCGGTTTGGAAGGCCGGCAGATTGGACTTGGTCTCGGCGCTCAAAGACAGTTCCCGATCGGCGACCGGCGGCAAAGGCGGCCAGGCGTCCCGGAGCGTGCTGGTGGTCGCGGAGATCGCCCTCACGCTGGTGCTCTCATTCGCCGCGGCCCTGCTGATTCGCAGCTTGATCGCCGCGCAGACGGCCAATCCGGGCTTCTCTCCCGAACGCGTGCTGGCGCTGGAACTGGTGCTGCCTTCCGCCAGTTACCGCAGTCCGGAAGCCATCGCGGGTTTTTATGGGCGGCTCAAACAGGATCTGCGCGGCCTGCCCGGCGTCACGGCTGTGGGCGCCGTGGGCTGCCCTCCCTCCGCGGGCGATTGCCGCGACTGGTTCTACTCGATCCTGGACCGGCCCGCGCCACAGCCCGGCGAAGTGCCCATCGCGCTGTTTAACACCGCGGATGCGGAATACTTCGGCGTGTTGGGGATTCCGGTGCGGGAAGGCCGCGCATTCGCCGCGAGCGACCGTCCGAGCGCGCCGCTCGTAGCCATCGTGAACGAAACTTTCGCGCGCAAATGGTGGCCGAAGCAATCGGCGGTAGGCGGCCGCATCAAGTTCGGCGGGCCGTATAGGGAGGGACCCATCTATGAAATCGTGGGAGTGACCGGCAATGTGAGCCAACTGGGTCTGGATACCGAACCGATGCCGGAGGTCTATCTGCCGTTCTCGCAGTCGCCATCGGAAGCCATGGTAGTGATGATGCGCGCCGCGGGCGACCCGGCGTCGCTGGCCCCCGCGGTCCGCCGCCGGGTGGCGGAGATCGATCGCAACCTACCCATCGAAAGCCTGCGGCCTCTGGCGCAAAACATGGCCGCCACGCTGGCGCAACGCCGTTTCAGCACGCTGCTGCTGGCTCTGTTCGCGGGTCTGGCGATGACGCTAGCGGCCGTGGGAATATATGGCCTGCTCAACTATTGGGTGCGCGTACGCGAGGATGAGATCGCCATCCGGTTGGCGCTCGGCGCCTCGCGGCCGGTGATTTTCCGCTGGGCAGGCTGGCAAGCCTTGCGGCTGTCGCTAGCAGGCGCCGCCATCGGCATCCTGGCCGGCTGGTGGGCATCCCGCTGGCTGGAAAGCCTGGTGTTCGGAGTCTCCGCGCACAGTATCCCGACCATGGCGGCAGCCGCGGCCGGGGTGATCGGGATCGCCGCGCTGGCAGCCGCCATTCCCGTGTGGCGCGCCACGCAGGTAGTCGCGGTGGACCGTCTGCATCACGCCTAGACTTGCGGCCGCGGAAAAAGGGCCGCAGGTTGGCAGGCGAAAGCGCCTGCCCTACATGCCTGCATAGCCTCCGGCAGCGGGGGTAGGACAGACGCTTTCGTCTGTCAACACGGGCATGCCGGCGCAACGTAACACTTCGCACCTTCCGCGCGCCTATACTAGGTCATTGCTTCAGGACTCGCGTGCGACCCGGAATTCTATTTTTGGCGCTGCTGTGCTGCCCGCTCCTACAAAGCGGCGAACCCCCCATGCAGCCGGTGACCGTGTGTGAAGTGCTGAAGGATCTGGCGGCCTACGACGGCAAAGTAGTCGCGGTAGTGGGCCGGTTCTCATTCCGCCAGAGCGGACGCTGGCTCGGCGAACAGAAATGCGATCGGAAGCTGGTTACCGGAGATCAGGAATGGCCCAACGCTTTCTGGGTGTCCTACGATCCGGCGTCCGCCCCAAAACCGCCCGCGGTTCTGGCCGTCGATGCCGTGCTCCTCGCTCAAAAACTGCGCGAGGTAAAGCTCGCAACGTCACTTACCAAATTCCGCTTCGGGAGCACGGACTACGATAGTTGGGCCGTGATTTACGGCCGCGTCGAGACGCGCAAGGATCTCGTGACGGTCACCGCGGGCGGGACGCGCAAGAACGGTTTTGGATACGGCGAATCGTCGCCGGCCCGGCTGGTTTGTCACGGCGAGGCCGAGGTAGTCTTCCTCACCGAAGAATCTATGACCCCCGCTTCGCGGTAAACTCCTGCGGACTCCCCTCGCCGCCGTCGCGCGACCGCATGAACTTGATCTCATCGCCGGAAACCGTTCCCTTATAGAGAAATTTCATCGAGTTTCCATTGAATTCCATGGTTTGGCTGAAAGAGATATGGTCGCCGTCGATCTTCCCGTCGGAGATCGGCGTGTCTCCTTGTCGTCCGCTTACAGTGCCGGTCAACGTACCGCCGTCGGCTTTAAGGTTGAAAGTCATTTCGCGTGTTTGGCCGTTCCGGCCGGGCACTTGCGCGGTCCACTTGCCGCTCACATCCGCTGCCAGGGCGGCCACCGCGAGCAAGCCTGCCAGGAAGGTCGTTGTCAAAAGTTTTCGCATGTCAAATGGGCGCTCCCGATATCGTGAATGTTACGCGCCGCCAAGGGTTTACAATGGCTTAACAGGTAACGGCTGGCACGCTCCTGTCGTCGTTGCTTGTTGAGGCGTTTAGACACCTTGCCCAGGCATCACCTTTTTCCCCTTGTGCTGTGGATGGCTGGCGGAGCGCTCTATGCACAGAGCGGTTTCGTCAAGTCCGGGAATCAGCCCATTCCCGGCGCGACCATCGCGGTCACGTCCCTCGGACAGAAATTGGTCACGACTACCGATCAAGATGGCCATTATGTGCTTCCGGAGACGCCCGCGCGCGATTGCTCGATCGAGGTCCGCATGTTCGGCTTTGACCCCGTCACCAAAAAGACGAGCTGCGAGGGAAACGAAAAGTACGACTTCGCATTGCAATTGCAGGAATCGCCCATTACACAGCGGTTGGCTCGCGCGGGGGGAGCGCGTGCAGGAAACGAACTGGAGACGCAACTCCAGAATGAGCTCAGCGCGCCGCCAACCACGCCAGGCGCCGCCCCGCAGGCTGACGGGCAGAACTCCGGCGAAACCTTCATCGTATCGGGGAGCTTGAGCCAGGGATTGACTCCTAACGCACAGCCGGATTTTGGACTGATGTATGCGATGAACGGGCCGGGGATGCCCGGTGGCAACCCATTCGGCGGCGACAATCAGCAGGGCCTCGGCGCCGGTCCCCCCGGTGGCGGCGGACCCGGTGGCGGTGGTCCGGGTGGCGGCGGACCAGGCGGTGGTGGTCGCGGGGGCGGATTCGGAGGCCCCGGGGGAGGATTTCGCGGGCAGGGCGGTCAAAGGAATCGGGGCGCGGGTGGTCCCGGCGCCCAGTTCGGCAACCGCCGGGCGCCAAGCCAAATTCACGGAATGGCGTTCTTCACGCTGGGCAATTCAGTGTTCGATGCGAAGCCGTTTTCCATCACCGGCGAGAGTCTTCCGCAGCCCGCGTATGCCAGCAGCCGCTTTGGCTTTCTGTTGGGCGGACCGTTGCTGATCCCGAAGATCGTCAAATCGCCGAACACGTTTTTCTATTTGAATTACACGGGCACGCGCGCACGTGCGCCCTACTCCGCCGTGGAGACGGTGCCGACCCTGGAAGAGCGGCAAGGAGATTTTTCGCAGACCATGGTAAACGGCAAGCCGGTGCAGCTCAATGGGTTTGCGAATAACATCATTCCGGAAAGCATGCTCAACCCGATCGCCCTGAAGCTTCTGAACTATATTCCAACGCCCAATCAGCCCGGAACGCTGAATAACTATCAATACTTCGCGTCTCCGCCGACCAACACGGACAATCTCGGCGCGCGCGTCATGCGCAACATAGGCAAGAACGACCGCTTGGCGTATCATCTGACCTTCCAGCGCCGCGACGGCGATATCTCGCAGCCGTTCACTTTCCTGGATACGACCAGCGGCTACGGCATACAAACCGACCTGACCTGGACGCATAATTTCACCCCGACCACCATTCTGAGCTCGCGCGTGGATTTCAACCGCAACCGCAACGAAACCACTCCGTACTTCGCCAACGGCGCGAATGTGGCGGCGAACCTCGGCATCGAAGGCACATCGTCGAATCCGCTGGACTACGGCCCGCCCAACCTGAACTTCACGAATTTTGGCGCGCTCAGCGACTCGAACCCGATTCTGACGCGCAACCAGAGCCAGAAACTCACCGAAAGCATCGTCCTCTCACGTGGCAAGCAC